>Ga0102941_1000262_pt1 | contig 23765 bp, 24 predicted proteins | sample SalPonR2_C_D2_MG_FD_79281 | JGI IMG/M metagenome (GOLD analysis project Ga0102941, IMG submission 79281) | Salt pond soil microbial communities from South San Francisco under conditions of wetland restoration - Salt Pond MetaG R2_C_D2_MG | ecosystem: Environmental > Aquatic > Marine > Intertidal... | reverse complement strand
GAACTTCTTCATTGAATTTTAACGGAACGACTAATAATGCATTGGGGTTCGTTTGCCCAAGGCCTGATGTAACTTCCACATAATCTTGTGGTACATCGTCTATGTAAAGTGTTTTTTGCTCAAATGCAGCCCGTCCGATTAAGCCTTCACCCCATTCAACTCTTTTTTCATTATATTTTTGACGGTCGTATGCAAAGTGTGCAGTAAGTTTGAAATGTTTATCATTTTCCTCACTGTCTTCGAGTAAGAAAAAACCTCCCTGAACAGCATCGATATATTTACAAAGTTCGCTAATGATTTCAAATGACAAGGTGTCAATATTATCGTTGTTTTGTCTTAGGATATCTCCAAACTTGGCAAGACCCTCTGAAACCCAGTGTCGTTGGTTGTCTTCTTTTTTCCGAATGGCTTCCTCTTCTTTTTGTTTTTTGAGGTTGTCCCGAAGTGCCAGTAGCTGTTGAACCAATTTGTTATCTGTTTTTTGGTCTGCCTCAAAATCTACGTTACCATTTGTCAGGTTTTTGGCAATTTCATTAACCGCTTCATGCTGGTTGTCGCGTTTTTCGACTATGTTAGCATAGCTGTTTATTTTGTTCTCGAAATAAGATCCTGACAGCCAGGCGAAAAGTGGAATTAATATTATAATGCTGTCTATTAGGTAATAGATTGAGTTATCATGGAGCTCAATGAAATTATTCCATGTAAAGCTCATGTTTTGGGCATAGAGTAACCCTTTAATTATAAAAAAGTGAAGTAAAAGTGCTGCAATAATACTAATTGCCAGAAATATACCGGTAAGTTTTTTCTTTTTCCCCATGAGATTAATTTTTCGCGAACATGGTTGTTTATCAAATATCAAATATATTATTTTTTGACTTATTTATGGCAAGACAATGAAAAAGATTTGATGACCATAAAATTAATTGAAAGCTAATAAAATGCGGACGGGTAGGAATAAAAAGCTTGTTTAAGGTTTTGAAATATGTTCAATACGGGGTTATCTTTTGTGTTTTGCCACAAATCCGGCCATTTGATTAAGGTGTAACACATGCTTTGCTGCACCACGGTCAATGGCTTCTTTGGGCATTCCAAATACTACACAGGATTTTTCATCTTGCGCAACTGTAATGGCTCCGACTTCTCGCATTTCTAAAAGGCCCTGAGCCCCGTCATCTCCCATGCCGGTCATAAGTATTCCAATGGCATTTTTACCCACATATTGCGCTGTTGATCTGAACATAACATCCACGCTGGGCCGGTGGCGGTTTACCAGTGGGCCCTCGTTTATGGTTACAAAATAGCGTGCTCCGGATCTTTTTATCAGTAGGTGATGGTTACCCGGTGCAATTAGGGCGCGACCACGAATGATAGTATCATTTTCAGCAGCTTCTTTTACAGAAATTTGACATAATTCGTCAAGCCGCTCTGCAAATGAGCGTGTGAAGTGTTCGGGCATGTGTTGTACTATAACTATTCCGGGGCTATCGGGAGGAAGTTCCATTAAAAATTCCCTAAGGGCTTCAGTACCTCCTGTAGAAGCACCAACAGCTACAACGATATCGGTGGTTTCAATCATACTCCGGCTTCTTCGTTGCTGAATTACAGCGTCTGCCGAAAGTTTTGGGGCCACATCCTGCATATTTTGAGGTATGGGACGGGGTTTCTGAATTTTTTTGCGATTAACTCTTGCCCTGGAAGCAGCTTTTACAGCATCGCAAATTTTAATACTTGATTCTTCAAAGAACTTTTTTGTACTCATGTTGGGCTTGGTTATGATGTCTACTGCACCATATTCCAGGGCCTTAATTGCGGTTTCAGTACCTTTTGCGGTGAGCGATGAAATGATGACAACAGGAAGGGGATGCTGGGTCATGAGTTTACGTAAAAATGTTAACCCATCCATACGGGGCATCTCAACATCGAGGGTTATGACGTCCGGCACTTCTTTTTGTATTTTCTTTGCAGCATAATAGGGGTCTGAAGCTACTGCCATAACCTCAATATGCCTGTCAGCATTAAGTATTTCTGACAGGGTTTGCCTTACAACGGCCGAATCATCTACTACAAGTACTTTGATAGGATTTGTCATGCTACAAATTTTCTCGCTTAAAAATATAGATTATTTTATATTGTATGAATTGTAAATGGCAGGTTATTTTCCATTTACTTCCTGCTTATTTATATACTTCATTTTAACTGCACCTGTAATCGTATTGAATTGTATTTTTCTTCCTTGTTTACCTCCTGTGCTTTCTGCTTTAATTGGAATTCTTAAATCTTTAAGCATTTGATGTCCAACTTCAATGTTTCTTTTACCAATATCGAAATAGTGGTGCTGTGATTCTATAACTTCACCGCCGCCAAATACTTTTGCGATAAGGTTATTTCGCTTGCTTCCATTTCTGGTAAGTGACTCTATGAGCTTTTCAATGGCAATATTTCCATATTTTGGTGATGCCAGTCCATTGCCATTCCAGTAGGGTAGCATGTAATGGTTCATACCACCTGTTTGCTGAATGGGGTCGTACAGGCAAATTGCCACACAGGAGCCTAATAATGTGTTTATGAGATGAGGCTCACTGGGGGCAAATAATGCCGCCGGATATAGATAGTGTACAGGTAAGTTATCCATAAGTACTAAAACTCTTCGTCGGTATCCTGAAAAAATATTTCATTTCCATCATCTGAAAACCCTTCCAGATAACTTGTATCTTTTGGGCGCGGCAAATAAATAGTGAAAACTGCTCCTTTGTTTTGCTCGCTTTCGACTGTTATTTTGCCCTCAAGCGAGTCTACGTATGATTTTGTAACCGATAGTCCCAGGCCATAGCCTTCATTAAGTGAGTGTATGGTGCTTTCACCTTTTACAAAACGGTCAAATAATTTTTCCTGGTCCTCTTTTTTTATACCCACTCCATAGTCCTTAACAGTAATAATAAGCTCATCTTCTTTTGAAACTGATGAAACAATTTCAATTTTTTGGGCAGCATTACTGTATTTGATACTATTATTGAGCAGGTTCGACATAATGAGTTTGAGCTTTTCTGAATCAGTGGGGAACTCTTTTGAGTTGTTTTCTTTTTTATTGGCCTGATAATGGAATTTAATTTTGAGCTCTTTTTGCTGTGCCTTGTATTTATAGCTCTCAATAATACTTTCTATTAATGACTGAATGTTCACATTTGTGAGCTCTGGCTGGGCCAATCCGGCTTCAATTTTTGCAGCAGCAAAAATGTTCTTTAATTGAAAATCCAGGTTAAACGCCTCGGCATGAATTAATTGTGCTAATGGCTTAATCTTTTCGTATTCGGTTATATTTAGGGCCATTATGCTTTGGCTTAACCCAAGTATTGAGGCAAAGGGATTTACTATTTCGTTGGTTACATTCGACAGAAAGTGGCTTTTAAGCGACTCCGATTCTTTAAGTTTCTCGTTCACTTTACGCAGCTCTTTTGATTTTTCCTGAAGTTCTGTCAGCGCTTTTTTATTTTGATCAAAGCGTATTTTTAATTCTTTTATAAGGTCTTCGTCAGATATTTTTTTTTCCATGGTTGTAATGTTTATATTGAAATATATGTTATATCTCAGGGGTTATTTTGTTGTTGGTTAGTCTATTTAGTTTTTCAATGAGTTCTTTTTGGTCAAAGGGTTTTGCCATGGTCTCATGTGCTCCCAATGATTCTGCCATCTCCAGGTAGTGCACACTTCCATCTGAGCCACCGCCCGAGACAGCCAGTATTTTAACACCAGGATATTTTTGTATAATTTCAATTATGCTTTCCAAACCTTCTTTTTCTGGCATAATAATGTCTGTAATTACTACATGAATTGGTTCCTGCTTTAAAATATCTAATCCTTCTTCACCATTCGAAGCTTCATATAATTGCACTGGATATTCAATTAGGATGTCTTTGAGGAGTTCCCTGAAAAAAATATCATCATCTATAATCAATAAATTTATCAGCATAATTTTCTACTAAGATGTTTTTCTGAAAATGGTTGGTTTAATATTCTTGAGTGGTACATCCATATTTGTAATTGATTCTGAGTGTCCGAGTATGAAATATCCGTTTGGCTTCAAATGGTTGCAAAGTCTGTTAATTACAGCTTCCTGGGTATCTCTTTCAAAGTAAATCAGTGTATTTCGGCAAAAGATAACATCAAAATTATTTGGAGCCTTATAAGATGAATCCATTAAATTAAGTCTAAAAAAACTAACCTTTGAGCGGAGGTTTGGTTTAATCCGGATGAGCTTTTTTTGTGTATCCTTGCTTTTCAAAAGATACTTCTTCTTCATTGATTCCGGTATTGTCATACTTTTTTCCAGTTTGTAAATTCCATTTATTGCTTTTTGCAACATATCTGTGGAGATATCGGATCCGGTAATATTGTAATTGATATGGCGGTTTTGTGCAATATATTCTTCAATAACCATTGCAATGGTATAAGCTTCTTCTCCACTTGAACTGCCTGCACTCCATATTTTGAATTCGTTTAGGCCTTTTTGAGTTATTTCTGGAAGAATTGTTTCATGCATAAATTCAAAATGGGTGGGTTCCCTGAAGAAATCTGTTTTATTTGTGGAAACTACATCCATCATGTGTACAATTTCTTTTTCTCCCTGTTTGCTAAATACAAAATCGATGTAGGCTGGGAAATTATTGATGTTTAAATGCCGGAGTCTTTTTTGTAATCGACTTTGTAGCATAACCTTTTTGGCCGGAGGCATTTTTATACCATAGTTACTGAATATATACTGACTAAGCCTTTCAAATTCTTTGGCTTTCAGCTCAATGTTATTAAATGAAGTGTTGGTTTCAGTCATTTTTTATAAAATATAGTAAATACAAGATATTTGTAATCTAACATTTGTGACTTCACGGCTGTTTTGAATTTTTCCTTTATTCGCATATTGAATATCTCCATAGGCTGCAGTGGTTATTTCTGTTTCTGCCCATAATTCAAGCTCTTTCTTTCGCCACTTGAGATAGGGAGAAATGCGATAAAGATACGCGATGTCGTTGCCTCTGGCGTATACGGGTTCATCCGGGCTAAGGTTGTCAGAAAAGCCCAGGTTTTTACTGTAGCCCAACAGTAAACCTGCAGTGAATTCATTACCATATTCTAAGTTTAACCAGCTAAAAATATGATTTGATGGGGTGTAGGTTTCATGTCCGGTTTCTGTATCATTTTCTTTTACACCGTAGCCTCCCAGCATAACATGGTCAGAGAGGTTTTGACCCCACAAAATTTTCGTTTTAAGGCTAAATTTGTTTAAGGTCGATTTTCCAAATAATCCGGTGGCATAGGTCGGAATTTGTACTTCTGTTTTAAAGGTTCCTTCGGTTCCGGTAGTTTCGGTTCGTGGCTGGATTTGTTTATAATCAGCCATAATTCCGATTTTGAGTTTTTTACCCCCCAATTGGGCTTGCCAGTGGAGGTTTGGTATCATGCTGTTGCGCATAAGATCAATGCGCTTTTCTACTCCGCCATTACCATCGGGGCCAAGGTTATTGTAATCATTCTGATAAAGTACTGCAAATAGTATTGAGTATTTGCTCGAGGGTTTATAAGTATAGCGGATTTGGGGGCTTCTGTTGAACGGGTTAAAAGGTGTACCCACATTGATGCTTAACGTTAAAGGAAAAACTTTTGGTGTAAACATAGGGTGCCATGTCCTGCCCATAAGTATTGCATGTTTTTGCCAGTCTAATGATACGTAGGCATGTCTAAGTCTTAAAGAATTAGCGTTTGATCGTGCAGTAAAATCAGCCTCCAGTCTGGCCTTAATTGTGGCTGTTTTATTAAAAATCGATTTTCGGCCCATATTTAACCCTAACCGGCTCGAAATACTGGTCATGGTAATTTGATTTACTTCATTGAGGTCTTTACCATTATCGTCGTAGCGTAAATTTAAAGGATACAACAAAAAAAGCCCATCAACTGCTTCAGCCGATTGTCTGGAATCATAAAATGCGTCGGCTCTAACAAATCCATAAAGTTTGTTCTTCCATTCATCTTGTTTTTGGGCTTTCATTGTTATAGTTGAAAAGAATAAGCAAATTATTGTAAAAATGTAAGTATGCTTCATTACGCAATAAAAAGTAATCTTTACCTGAAGTAAGATGTAACCTGCTTAGCTTTCGTGTTTTATTGATGGATAATTACTAAGCAGGTTCATTAATCATATATTGATTATTTATTTTATTTATTCACCGGTTTCTTCATTTTGGGGCATATCGGCCTCATTTGTTTTTTCTTCAACAACGACAATTTCATCTCGTGTGAAAATTAAATCAAGATTAAGCAGCATGATAAAGCTCTCATCTTTTTTCCACATTCCCTTAATGAATTCAGCTTTGTATTTTGTTCCAATACTTGGAGAAGGTTCTATCTGGTTTTCTTCGAGTTCCAGTACTTCGCTTACTGCATCGACTAAAATGCCAAGCTTTACTTCTTCATTTTCAATTTCAAGATTTAGTACAATAATACAGGTGTCAACAGTGGGTTCTGTTGGTGTCATTCCAAATTTTATTCTCATATCAATTACTGGCAGTACCTGGCCACGCAAGTTGATTACGCCACTCATGTATTCTGGAGCATGAGGTACTTTTGTAATTGGTTTCAGTTCCAGTATATTTACAACATGGTTAACTGAGGCGGCAAAAACTTCTTTGCCCAGTCTGAAAGATAGGTATGTGTGTACCTGATCGCTTACATTTTTTTTGTTGGTTTGGGTTTGTGCATCCATAATTATCCTCCTATGTTTTCTTTATTTGTATATTCATTGATTAAACGATTTGGGTCGAGTACCAGCGCTACTGTTCCATCTCCAAGAATTGTGGCTCCTGATACTATATCCACGTCTTTGTACATTCTGCCAAGTGGTTTTAACACCGCCTGATACTCACCTATAATTTCGTCGACTGTAAGTCCCATAAATGTTTCCTGGAATTCCACATTAACGATTCTTTCGATTTCGGGAGGTGTTCCTTCTATGTTTAGGGCATCACGCAGGTAAATGAATGGGACTCGTTTGTCATCGGCAAGAAACAGGTTGTTTATAGATTCTTCTATTTCTTTATGTGTAAATTCATATATTTTTTGAACCGCTGCCAAAGGAATGACAAATTTTGTTTTGGCTATTCTTACCAGTAATCCATCAATAATGGAGAGTGTAAGTGGCAACTTAATTGTTACTGTGGTACCTTTGCCTTTTTTGCTTGTTAGTTCCACTTCGCCCCTGAGTTCTGAAATTTTCTGTTTTACCACATCCATTCCAACACCTCTTCCAGAGAGGTTTGTTACTTCTTTGGCGGTAGAAAAGCCGGAAGTGAAAACGAGGTCGAAAATCTCCTTTTCGGTTATTTGGGTGTCTTCTGTAATGATTTCTTTTTCAATGGCTTTTTGGCGAAGTTTTTCATGGTCGAGTCCTTTACCATCATCTATAATTTGAATGTATACGTATGTGCCTGAATAGAAAGCATTGAGTGTTATGCTTCCTTTTTGAGCTTTCCCTGCATCAATTCTTGCTTGTGCTGAATCTTCAATTCCATGGTCGAGGCTATTTCTGATAATGTGCATTACGGGGTCGATAAGCATCTCAATAATATTCTTGTCAAGCTCGGTTTCTGTACCTTTTGTAATAAAATCAACCTCTTTGCCAAGTTCATTCGAAAGCTCTCTTACAAGGCGTTGAAAACGTGTTACCATGTTGGCAATGGGAATAAGCCTTATACTGAAAACATCGTCGCGCAGGCGTCGTGAAATTTTTTCAATTTCCTCTGCAATGGGGTCAAGTCCGGGGTAGTTGTTTTCTTTATTGAAAAGTGATAGCTGTGCCTGAATTGTGACCAACTCACTTACCCAATTGATGAGGTTGTCGAGTTTGTCGGAGCTTACCCGTATGCTGGATATGCTATGTTCAACTTTTTTACGCGATTCGTCTTTGACCTGCTTTTCCTCTTTTTCCTGGTATATGTTTTCAAGGTCTATAATCAGGTCGTGTATTTCAGATGGTTTAATGTGCGGTTTTTGCTGGAGTGTATCTTTCAGAATATTTTTTATGGCCTTGTCTTGCAATAAATTGTAATCGGAGATTTTATGAGTTTCAATTTTGGCCTCATCATCTACAAAAATAAACACATCGATTACAGCATTGATACCAGCATTGGTACTAAGGAGTATATTCCAGCTTGTATACGTTTTTGCCGGATCGAGGCTATTAAAATCCGGTATTTTTGAAATGTTAGGAACAATTAAACTGGTTCCGAGCTGCGACAAATCTTCAAGCAGGAACAGTGGGTTTGTTCCGTTTTGCATAATGTCTTCGTTGGGTACGAACCGTACAAAATATGTTTTTGTTTTTCCTTCCGTGGGTTCGTCCTGTATGCTGGCATGCTCCGGGGTGGTTTTTTCATTCAGTGCCTTTTCAATGCGCTCTATGAATAGTTTGTTTTCCTGTTCTAATTGCTGCTCGTTCTCAGGTGTTTCGTCCAGTAGTTTTCTTAAGTGATCGACCGCCTGAAAAGTGAGATCCAGTATTTCCGGAGTTACCTTTAGTTCATGGTTTCTGATACGGTCGTAGATATTCTCAAGAATGTGTGTAAACTTATCTATTTTTTCGAAACCAAACATTGCACTTCCACCTTTCAGGGAGTGCATTACACGGAATATGGATTCAATTGTATCCATATCCTCTTTGTTTTTATCTAGTTGTAAAAGCGCTTCTTCCAGGTCGTTAATCTGTTCAGTAGCCTCTTCAACGAATTTTTGTTTGAATGCTTCCATTATCTTACAACTTTATTGATTGCAGCTAAGAGTTTATCGGGAACAAAGGGTTTCACAATCCAGCCTGTGGCCCCGGCTTCTTTGGCTTCTTTTTTCTTTTCTGTTTGCGATTCCGTGGTGAGGAAAAGAATAGGGATAAATTTATAAGTATCCATTTTTCTCACTTCTCTGATGAGTTCAATGCCATTTTTATTGGGCATATGCAGGTCAGTAATGATTAGGTCGTAAGCTGTACCATCAAGTTGCTTGAGTGCATCATCGCCGTCTACGGCTTTTTGGACATCATGTCCGGCATTGGCTAATGTAAAGCTTACCACTTCTCGTATACTTTCGGAATCATCTACGATGAGGATTTTCTTTCCCATTTTGGTTGATTTTATGTTGCTATATTAATTTCTTTATTAGTATCTAAAATTACGTTTTTTTGAGTATCATCCAAAGGGGCTTTTAACGTGATTTTTTGATTTTTTTCGAGGTGAGAATCTTTTAGGGCGATTATCACCTGAATAAACGATAAATCAATTGGCATGTTTTTTTCAACCTCGAAAACTATTTCGGGGCGGTCGAATTTAATTCCCTTGAGATCAGTGTGTAATTTTTGTATGTGCTGTATGTCAGCAGGGTTGTCAATTTTTATGACCATTTGTTTTTTGGTCCGTTTTATGGTTAAGGTTTTGTTTTTCATTGTGATGTGTTTTTACTACAAGCCATTAAAAAAGTTCAAGGTTATCATCATCCTCTTTTTCGTCTTGCTGTTCATCTTCTGTTTTATGTTGGTGAATCTCTCTTTGCGATTCCATTGTGTAAGCTTTCTCCATGGCACTCATCAGGTCACTCTCGTGCTGATTTTCCCCGGAGAGTGGTTTGATTTTTTGATAGATGAGGTTAAGTTGGTTTATAATTTCTTCTACTTCATGTTCATAAAATTCATAGTACTTAATGTTTTCCAAAGTATTTTGTAACTCAGAGTCGAGCTCTTTATAAGCTTTACAGTTTTTTGTGATTTGGTTGTTTATTACTTTGAACGCCTCTGTAAAATTACTTGTTTTTTGTTTTTCAATTTTTTGTTTTTCAATGACTGATTTTTGTTCATTGATATTTTCAATGAGAGATATAAGTTGATTGTTTTGATGGGCATTAATTATTTTCCCAATATTACTTCTTGAATCATTGATATCGTTAAGCAAAGTGATAAGTTTACCCGTTATGGTTTTTATATCGTTTTGCGGTGATAGGTTTTTGTTTATTTCTTTAATAATGGCATTAATATCGTGCTCAATAGTTTCAAGGTTCTCATAGTGGTTAACATGATTACTAATTTGTTTTTGAAGCTCCTCATTTTCTTCGACCAGGTCCATTATGGCAGTAGTAGCCTCCTTCATTTTGTCTGGTAAATATTTGGCGTTTTCTTCCAGTTGAGTTGTTATTTCAATATTGTTGTCGTTGTTGAAAATACTGTAAGATAAATTGTTTACTTCTTCCAGCGTATTGGCAATTTCGATTAATTTTTTTGAGATGTTTTCAATTGCACTTTGGTACTCTTTATTGGTAAGCAACAGTTGTGCTGCCTGTATTTCAGTAATTCCGGGAATTTGGTTTACATATTCGAGCCCTTTTTTAATTATATTCTTCTCTTTTTCCAGGTTGTTGAGCTCTGTAATTATGTTTTTATGGGTGTCTTGAATATGTTCAATTTTTTGCCTGATAATATCATGGTATTGAAGGTTGGTAATTACCTGATTCAGGTTTTGAAAGCTATGCTGGTTTTTTTGTTCTAAAGTACGTTTAATATTAGCAGTTTTTTCAATACCTTTTTCAATGAAAGTTATCACCTGATCAATAGCTTCAGCTTCCTGAAGATACGTTTTTGAAAAGCGGAGATTAATTGTATTGGCTTTATCGTATGCTTTCTGAAACTGGTTTTTTAAAAGTTCAACATCTTTGGCTACTCTTGGTATTTCTGCTTGTATTTCTTCAATTTTCTTATTGAGCTTGTCGATTAATTCGTTTGTGTTGGTTTGGTTTTTTTGTGCAACAAGCCCTTGATTGAGTTTAAGATTTGTTATAAGGAACTTTAATGTTGATATATTTTGCTTAAAGTTAAGAATGGGGATGTAAAGGTGTTTGAAATCCAGGTTTAAGATATTTACCTGGTCCATATAGTTATTAATATTGGCAGCACACTCTTTAAGTGCTAATTTAAGATTGTCTGTGGTCGACCGTAAATGAAGTAAAGCGTCGTTACGCTTTAAATTCTGGATATTTTCTATTATTTGGGTTGTACTTTGAGCTATTTCATATGTTGTTTCGTGGTGGTTTTTCATTATATTGTTTAAAGCAGTAAAATCGTCGTTGCTCACCTCTGTAAGTTCCATAACCTTATGGTCAATGGATGCAAACCCCTCTGCAATATCACTGATCATTTGCTGAATTTCTTTTGTACTGAGCTCCTTCATTTAATTTAACTTTGAAATTTCAATTGAAATATTATTCTACGATATTACATTATTTTTTTGCACAATAATATGGGTTAAATTACCTTATTTTACTCAGGGATTTTTAGTACTTTTATATTATAATTTCGAAAAAGATATACAACACATATGAGCCACAAAGTTTTAATTGTAGATGATATCGTTATCAACCGGGTTCTATTAACTGAGTATGTAAAAAAACTTGGGTATGCCTACGAACAGGCTGCTAATGGGCAGGAAGCCATTGATAAAATACAGCGTGAGAAAATTGACTTGATCCTGATGGATATTGAAATGCCTGTGATGAATGGCATCGAAACAACTCAATATATTCGATCCGAAATGGATCCTCCTTATACAGATATGCCGATAATTGCACTGACGGCGCATAATCCAAATGACTTTTTCGAAACTTTTGATCAGGCCGGCTTTAATGATCTTATTACCAAACCCTATTTATTGGACAAAATTAGCAAAATCCTGACCAGAGTCCTTGAGAGTTCAAATGAGGCATAGATTAGATTTGTCCTGCTTTTAATCTGTGTATTATCGTCTTGAGAATCTTGTGCTAAATTTTATTCAACATTCTGAGCGCTTTGTCTGATTTTTAACAGAGCAAATATTATTTTTGTGTCAACTAAAAGGATAATTCTATGAAACCGCTCTTTAGGCTCGGTCTGGCTCTTCTATCGGGATTAATGCTTACCATGGCATGGTATAGCGAATGGATGACCGTTTTACTATTTATTGCATTTGTACCTTTACTTTTAATAGAGGAATATTACCTGGACACCCGAAAAAATGTTTTTGGTGTTTTTAATTATAGTTATTTGGTATTCCTCATCTGGAATTTATTTACCACCTATTGGATTTATAAAGCTACCCTGCCAGGTGCAGTTATGGCTGTTTTAGCTAATAGCGCCCTGATGGCATTTATCTTTTGGCTCTATCATTTATCGCGCAGGTGGTCTGACAAAAAAGTAGGACGATATGCACTGGTCTTTTGGTGGATTACCTTTGAGTATTTGTATTTTAAAACAGAGATATCGTGGCCATGGCTCACGCTTGGAAATGGTTTTGCCTTTAATGCAGAATGGGTGCAATGGTATGAATATACAGGTGTTCTGGGCGGAAGCTTGTGGATCCTGATCAGCAACATTATTATTGTTTCCAGTATCGCGGAGTTGGTTTTGCAGCGCAACACAATGAACAAAAGGCTGATTGCTAACGGAGTGCTGTTTGCATTAATTATTTTTGTACCCATAATTCTTTCTTATGTGCGATATCATAATTATGAGGAGCAGGGTGAGCAGGTCGAAATGGTAATTTTGCAGCCAAATATTGATCCCTATCATGAAAAATTCGGGTCAATGGGGGCGCTGGAACAAACAAGCAGATTGCTTGAGGTGGCTGACAATCAGATTACTCCCAGAACAAAATATGTAATTGGTCCGGAAACGGCGCTGGTTGAGCGAATTTGGGAAGGGCATGCAAGGGATTATGGCTCGGTGAGAATGATCGAGAAGTTTTTAGAAGAAAACACCCATCTTGCTTTTGTGGTAGGCGCATCGACAAGAAGGGAGTATGGTGAAGGAGATTTTATACCTCCAACAGCAAGACAGTTTCGCAATTCAGAAACTTATTACGACAGGTTCAATGCTGCTTTGCAAATTACAACCTACGATATTGATTTTTACCACAAATCGAAACTTGTACCAGGGGTAGAGAAGGTCCCTTATTATCAGTATTTTAAGTTTTTAGATAATTTTGCTGCAGATCTGGGCGGAACGGTTGGAAGTTTGGGCAAACAGGCTGAATCCTCAGTGTTTCGATTTATGGGAACAACTGTAGCTCCGATTATATGCTACGAGTCAATTTATCCGGAGTATGTGGCTTCTTATGTTAAAAAAGGGGCAAACTTTCTTTTTATCATTACCAATGATGGTTGGTGGGGTAATACTCCTGGTTTTGAGCAACATATGCGATATGCCAGGTTGCGGGCTATTGAAACACGACGCAGCATAGCGCGTTCGGCAAATACCGGTATTTCAGCCTTTATTAATCAGCGCGGCGATGTTATAAAGCCCACGAAATGGTGGACCCCCACATCCATTAAGCATGCTGTTGCAGAAAATGATGAAGTTACTTATTATGTGGCAAATGGAGATTATTTAGGAAGGGTGGCTGCATTTTTTACCATACTCATAATTTTACTAATGTTAGTGAAGAAAATACTTAACAAAAAGAGCACGTAAAACTACGTGCTCAATGTCTTGTGTACTTATAATCTTTTGTATTTATTAGTAATCTCCGAGCGTTTCTGAAAGTTGTGAAAGTGCATTTTCTGCTTGCTCATCGTTTGGAGCTGCTCCGTGCCATTTGTGTGTACCCATCATGAAGTCTACACCATAACCCATTTCTGTTCGCATTAAAATTACTACTGGCTTTTTATTTCCTGTTGCTTTTTGAGCCTGTTCTATGGTCTCTAAAACTTCCTCCATTTTATTACCATCCATCTCAAATACAATCCAGCCAAATGATTCCCATTTCGCACGAAGGTCTCCGAGAGGTATAATATTGTCAACCGGGCCGTCAATTTGTTTTCCATTATAATCCACTGTAGCAATGATGTTGTCTATTTCTCTTGCTGCAGCAAACATTGCCGCTTCCCAGATTTGGCCTTCTTGCAACTCTCCGTCGCCATGAAGTGTATAAACGAGGTTATCTTCTTTATTGAGTTTTTTGGTAAGTGCAGCACCACAGGCAACAGATAGTCCCTGCCCGAGTGAACCGGAAGCTACCCTTACTCCCGGAAGTCCTTCTTCCGGCGTGGGGTGCCCTTGCAAACGAGTATCTATTTTGCGAAAAGTACTGAGCTCTTTAGTGTCAAAATATCCTGCACGTGCCAAAACACTATACCAAACAGGCGAAATATGGCCATTGGAAAGGAAGAACAAATCTTCATCTGTGCCATTCATATTAAATTCTTTCGGATTCTGCTTAAGTATTTTGAAATAGAGAGCAGTCATAAAATCTGCACACCCTAGCGATCCTCCGGGGTGGCCAGATGATGCACCGTGAACCATTCTTATAATATCTCTCCGAACTTGCGTTGCAGTGTCTTTAAGTGTTGAAATATCCATATCTGTTGTAAATTTTAGCTGCAAAAATAGCTAAATTTTCGAGACTAAGATTGTTTTCCATTGGAACATGTTTAATTAACTTGCTAACATAAATGAGTGGAGCGGAAAAATTTCTTTTGCTTCTTTCTATTATTATAATTCATTTTATGCATAAAGAAGCTTTATTTTTTTATCTGATCGACCCGTATCTTTTTATGGACTTATTATGGTTTTGGATTTATACTTTTAAAATTATGATATGGAATGAATAACCATAGAAATAAAAATAGTGAAGCATACGAAAGGTAGTAGACTTCGAGAACATTGTTAAAATTGTGTTTGTAAATCAGATATGTTGAAATAATATTACCAATACCTGCAATGATAATTAAAATATATAAAGCCAATTTATTTTTGTATTGATCTACAAAAAACAGAATATAAACAATAAATAATGGAGCCGCTACGGCAATTGTTCTGTCCTGAACTGTTGCCCACAATAATAAGAAGGGAATTGTTGCAAGACCCGATAAAAGCCATGAATTTGCAGTATGATTTTTTTTTCGTTTTTTAATTAGCGATATAGTCCCAAGAATGATAAATATCCAATAAACATCAAAGCTGTGTGGTATTTGTGCCCATCTGATGTTAAATCCGTTATTAATTTTGAATTCTTCAATAACATTTGAAAAAGCATCATGTGTTTCAAAATATATACTTATTACCGTTTGAACCAACAATATTAGTACTCCGCTAAACAAAATCGAAATACTAAAATGATATTTAGTTCTTTTGCTTTCATTGAGAAGCAAGTGGGGTACAATTATAATTAAGGCCATACCTGCACTTTCTTTACTTAAAATCCCAATGACGATTGATAAAGAAAACAATAAATAAAAATACAAATGTTTTTTCTTTTGCTGCAGGCTTTTGAAGTACAAGTAAGTAATAAAAACACTAAAAAAAATACCTGCAATATCATTAATCAATTCTAAACTATGCACGGCAATAGCTTGCACGGTGAATAGCATAAATATTCCAAGTTGTTGCTTTTTTAGATCAAAGTCAAGTGCTTGCAATAGTTTACCAAAATAGATAGCGGTTAATATCACAAAAATAATATTTTGAAAGAGCATTATACTTTCTACTTTAAAACCCCACAACTTGTTAATTAGACCGGGTAAAACCAGAACAACAGGTTTTGTAATTCTGGATTGTGTTTCCACGAGGTTGTCCTGTCCCAATAGCATTTTTGCAGCATTGACAAAGTTGGGTGTGTCTGCCTCATTATAACGAAGGAATTCAAACAAGAAAAGATAAATTACGCAAAAAAATAAGCCTTGTGTTGCGCTGAATAATAGCGAATGGTTAATTTTTAAGCTTTTCATAGTTCTTTCTGTTTTTTTACGTTGAATCTGTATCCTACCGTAAACCTGACATTACCATACCCAAAATTGATGGCTGTAATGTCTTTGTTGATGAGGTTACTGCTCCCGCTAACACCGGTGAAGGCCATGTAAAACCTTTTTTTATTGTATCCGAGTGCTATTCTGCTCGTGGTTGAAATGCCCAGTCCACCTTTTGAGAGTACTGTATTTTCCTCTGTATCAATTGCTGAATATGCCTGTAATCCTAATCCCGGTACAACACCTGCAGTTATAAAAAAGTGTTTGGCTATTACAAATGTATAAATGTAACCAACTGAAATACCAAGGTTGATGGATGATACATTTGAAAAAAGTGCCTGATCGCTAAATTCATCCCGGACAAATGCTGGAACCACAAGTGAGTCGGCACTTGCCCCATTTACAAAGCCAAATATGCCTGTAACCAGCGAGCCTGAACCTTTTTTCTGTTTTTCGTTAAAATCATAAGCGGCCTTATAAGAGAATTTATTGTAATTCCATATATATCGGGCTGATATTCCAACGTTTGCAAATGTTAGATCGGGTCGCTGATAGTAGTTCATCTCATTTTGGTCGAAATTATCAAAATAGTTGTCCATATTGTTCAGATAAAATCCCTGATAGTATTGCAAGTAGCCATCAACCACAAATTTTCGCAGATAAGCATTGAGCTGTAAATCAAACCTGTCGGTTTTGCCGTATCTATCAATGTTTTCTGAGGTGTGGGGTAACCCAAAGCCGACACTTAGGCCCAGCCATTTATAGGCACCCTTAATGCCCACAGAAATATTACTGTTGGGTTGATACTCCAAATCCTGATCATTTTGGATATCATTGAGGCTAAAATCAACATATTTACGAGGAATTGATAAACCTAAAGTAAGGTCTCCGTAATATGACTGGATATATGAAGTGTCAATCTTCTGCTTTTCCCCACGGAGAGGTTCTTGGGCAGTAGTCAGTATGTGAATCTGCAATAGGCAAATTGCAAAAATTGCTTTTAGAACCGTGTTTCTTGTTTTGTTCATAGAAAAACCGGGGTTGTTATGGGATGTTTTTTTATTTCGGCCGCTTTTTTTATGAGAAATTGAATTGCTGCTTCACCATCTTTGCCGCAATTCGCGCTGTAGTCGTTAACATACAAAGTTATATGTTTGCGCATAACATCTTCATCAAGATCCCGTGCATGTGATTTTACATAGTCCTTGCTTGCAGCGGGGTTTTGAAATGCAAACTGAACACTGGTACTTATTAAACTCTGAATTTTCAGCTTTGTTTCACGAGGTAATGTTCTTCGAACGGCAATGCCTCCAAGCGGCAGCGGAAGATTAATTTCTTTTTCCCATATTTCCCCCAAATCTGCAACTTTGAGCAACCCCTTTTTTTGATAACTAAAACGTGTTTCGTGTATAATTAGTCCTGCATCGGCTTCACCTGAAAGCACAGCTTCTTCAATATCTGAAAAGAGATACGTTTTTTTTCTCTGAGCTTCCGGAAATAAGATGTTTAGTAAAAGATTTGCTGTTGTATGTTCACCGGGTATGGCAACAATAGCATCATGGAGTTCGTCAGGGTAAATTTTGTGTTTACTTATAACTAAAGGCCCATTGCCAAAGCCCAGGGCAGCGCCTGAATTGAGCATTTGGTAATGTTCTGTAAGTGATGCAAATGCATTAATGCTTATTTTAGTGATATCGTTTATTTGTTGGTTGGCCTGATGGTTAAGTTCTTCAATATCGGCCAGTTTAACGTTAAAATTAAAGCCTGCTGCATCAATTCTTTTATGCACCAGGGCATCAAACATGAAAGTATCATTAGGGCATGTCGAAAAAGCCAAATTTAGCGTCATACTTTATTTTGCAATTAATTGTTTAAGGTTTTGAGCAGTAAAAATATGCAATTGTTCTATTGCATCTTTAATAGCCCATTCTTTTTTATCTCTATTTTCCACATAATTTGAAACACACCTGATTTGCAAAGCATGTATATTTTTTCGATTGGCAACTTTGAATATTGCTGCCCCCTCCATTGTCTCAATTTTAGGTTGAAAGAATGTTTTGCGTTTTTGAATAAATGTACGGTCATCTGTAAGGAAATCAACCGTAATGCCGCGAACTTTTACCAGGTCGGGTCTATTTGCCCATTCTGGTTCAGTGGGTTTTATGATGAGTTCTGATTGGTGCACCAGCCCAATGTCTGCCCAGGTTTGCCAGCGGCCATCGTGTTCAATTAACTCATTTGCTGCTATTTCCTCTGAAACCCTTACTAAAGTTCCGGGAGGGAATTGATCCGAATAACTGCCACATATGCCAAGGTTAATGAGGTTGCTTGGAACCCCGTATTGCATAAAATAATGCATAAGTGCATAAACTGTATTTACCTGGCCCACACCTGTAATTAAAATATGAGTATTGTCCCAAATCTGGTAAAGGTGCTCATTGGGGGTTGCCTGAACGTTTTGTTCAATTATTGGGGCTACTTCGCTATACGTAGCTGCTACTATTAGGTTTTTCTGATTCAATTTTGTTTAACTTTTCCGAAAAAACATTTTACAACTTTTATCAAATTGGTTTGTTAACTTTTTAAAGTAAATATTTAATCAATTAAAATCAAAGCATTACTTTTGAATTGTAAAATATAAATTATGGTGTACGTAACTCGAAGAGAACGGTTTAATGCGGCTCACAGGCTTTTTAAGGCGGAATGGAGTGAAGAAAAAAATTATGAGATTTTTGGTAAATGCTCCAATCCAAACTGGCACGGGCATAACTACGAACTGTTTGTAACAGTAAAAGGAAAAGTAAATCCCGAAACCGGATTTGTTGTGAATTTAAAAGAACTAAGCAACCTGATAAAAGAGCACATCATTTCAAAAGTGGACCATAAAAACCTAAATACTGAGGTTGATTTTTTACAAGGCAGGATGATGTCGACAGAGGTGATTGCTAAGGCCTTTTGGCAACAGCTTGAGCATCACGTTAAGTTACTTGGGGCACAATTGCATTGTGTGAAAATTACAGAAACAGAAAACAATTATGTTGAATATTACGGAGACTAAAATTAAATACACGTTAAAATAAGAACTATGAGGATAAAGGCAAACGGTACCCAAATGGAAGATGGGTATACACGAATAGATCAGTTCAATGATAAAGCAACTGCTAAACTTGCAAAACATTACAAAGGCGTACTTGAAGGTCTGGGAGAGGATCCCGAAAGAGAAGGCCTGCAAGACACACCCAAAAGAGTAGCGCAATCAATGCAGTTTCTCACACAGGGATATCACCAGTCAGCCGAAGAAATTCTGAATTCTGCAAAATTTAAGGAGGATTACCGTCATATGGTACTTGTAAAAAACATAGACTTGTTTTCTATGTGTGAGCATCATATGATTCCGTTTATTGGCAAAGCACATGTAGCATATATTCCCAATGGGTACATCACAGGCCTGAGCAAAATTGCAAGGGTAGTGGAGGTTTATGCGCGCAGGCTGCAGGTACAGGAACGAATGACCAACCAAATCAGAGACTCAATACAAAACGCCCTTGATCCGCTTGGCGTTGCAGTGGTTATTGAAGCACAGCATTTATGTATGCAAATGCGTGGTATTCAAAAACAAAATTCTGTTACCACGACATCAGCTTTTACAGGCGCTTTTCTTGAAAAAGAAGCAACGCGTGAAGAATTTATTCACCTGATTGGATCTAAATTATCATAAACAAAATTTGTTTTTCACAGAATTATGTGGCTGTTCAAATCTTTTGGAGCAGCCCTTTTTTATTCTATGTCTTCAGTTGGCGGTGCTTCTTTATCTTTTAGGGATTTTGATGTAAGGTCAATAATATCAAAAAGATAGGTGGCGGCAAACGAAACGGTAGTATTGCGGTTGCTTTCTGTTGATATATCATTTGTGTAGATATCAACTGCGCCATGTTCGATCAGTATCTCACCAACAATTAGCCCATAGTCAAGCTCATACTCAGCCCCGCCACCAAAGCTAAACCCAAAATCAACCTTTTTGTAAAATTCTTTCTCAATGCTATGCTCAAACGTCTCAAAGCTGTATTCATAAACTGATTTTTGATCAAGGGTTACATTGCTGTATATGCCTCCTGAGCCATGCAAACGGAAATCCCCGATTTTAATAAATGATAGTTTTGCAAGAATCGGAATACCAATATAATCGGCAAAGCGTTTCCCTTCATAATCGAATTCATCGCTTTTTACTTTGCTGCCTTTTCGGGAAAAAATAAGCTCCGGTTGGATCGATAAGCGATTGGTCACACCAAATTTTCCAACCACTCCGAATTGATAGGTAAAGAGCGTTCCTGTTTCTTCGTTGTCTGTTTTTAAATTAGATACCCATGCGCCACCCATGCCAATTTTGGGGCCGATGTAAACAAATCCGATTTCCTGATTTCCTATGGTGAATAATTGGGCTTGAATAAAATTCACGATCACCATAGCAAGCATTAAAAATGTAATTTTTTTCATGGTTATGCAGTTTTTAGTTAGTGATAAATCGAAGCTTTTTTGTTCTGTGCCTCTGCAAGCTTATCAAATTTATGGCAAAAAATGGAAATATAGAACACTTGTGTTCAGTTTTTTATTGGTTAAATGTTAATTAGTGTTTTTAACTGTTTGGTGATTTTCAAGTGTTATGTTAGTGGCATGAACTAGAAAATTGTACATTTGCATCTGTTTTAACCAAAAAAAACAATCATTTATGAAGGCATTTGTGTTTCCCGGACAGGGAGCTCAGTTTGTAGGCATGGGAAAAGACATGTACGATTCAAATCCCGAAGCCAAAGCAATGTTTGAGAAAGCCAATGAAATATTGGGTTTTCGCATAACAGATTTAATGTTTGAAGGTACTGATGAGGATTTGAAGCAAACCAAAGTTACGCAGCCGGCCATTTTTTTGCATTCAACCATACTGGCTAAGGTTATGGGCGATAAGTTTGCGCCAGAAATGGTTGCAGGTCACTCACTTGGTGAATTTTCTGCGTTGGTTGCTGCCGGAGCGCTCTCTTTTGAAGACGGGCTTAAGCTTGTATCAAAAAGGGCCATGGCTATGCAAAAAGCCTGCGAGCTTGAACCATCTACTATGGCTGCCATTATTGGACTTGATGATGAGAAAGTAGAGGAGGTTTGTAATAAAATTGATGAAGTTGTTGTACCGGCTAATTATAACACAGTAGGCCAGCTTGTTATTTCAGGCTCTGTTGCCGGAATCGATCAGGCTATAGAACAATTGAAAGAGTTGGGCGCTAAAAGAGCAATGAAGCTACCTGTAGGAGGGGCTTTTCATTCGCCATTGATGGAGCCGGCGCGTGTAGAGCTTGAAAAAGCTATTAATGAGACGAATATTGAAAATCCGGTTTGCCCGGTATACCAAAATGTTACAGCTGCCGGAGAGCGCGATCCGAAAGAAATAAAGGAAAACCTCAAAAAGCAACTTACTGCGCCAGTAAAATGGACGCAAACTGTTAAAAACATGATTGCCGACGGCGCATCTTCATTTACTGAAGTCGGACCTGGTAAAGCTTTACAGGGAATGGTTAAAAAAGTTGACCGCAAAATGCCTGTTGAAAGCGCTACAGCAGAATAAAAGATATTGATACACAGCGAGCCCTGTAAACTTTATTGTTTGCAGGGCTTTCTTTTTATAAAGTCGATTTTACATTGCCTCCTTCCAGGGCATAGACCTGACCTGTAACGAATTCCGATAATGGTGAAAGCAGCCATGCAGCCAGTGTTCCCAGCTTTTCAGGGTCACCCATTTTTTTTGCAGGTATATTGTTGATCATTTTTTGGCGTGCATCGTCGTAAGATATTCCATCTGTTTCGCTTTTCTTTTTTATCAGGCGTTCAATGGCAGGAGTTTCATGGGAGCCTGGTGCTATTATATTCACTGTAATATTTTGCCCTGAAATTTCTTGCGAAAGGGTTTTCATCATACCCACAATAGCCAGCCTTATTGATGTGCTCAAAACAAGGTTTTCTATAGGTTGCTTTACGGATGCGCTTTCTATGTATACAATCCGGCCATATTCTTTTTTAGTAAAGTGGGGTATAAGTTTTTGTGTCAGGTCAACCTTCCATCTCAAAAGGTTCTGGTATGCTGTATCCCAATCTTCAATGCGAGTTTCTGCAAAGCTTTTTGCGGGAGGTCCGGCAGAGTTTATTAGTATTCCGTCTATATCATGTTTCCTTGCTTCAGATGCAACTTCATCGATTGTTTTTTGAGTAGTTAAGTCGCCGGTAAGTGGTATGAAGTTTTGCTTATGTATTTCAGCCAGTTTTTTTAGTTTATCGGTATGCCGGGCTATACCTATAACAGTGGCACCCTCTTTTAACAGTGCTTTTGCTGTAGCATGTCCGAAACCACTTGTAGCACCGCATACAATAAATGTTTGTTGAGCTATTTGCAAATCCATAATAATATTTTTAGTATTTTTAAGCTTGCGGAATGTTAGAACCTTAACGTTACGTTTTGTTTTAAATCATCGTGTACACTAAGGGGTACCGGGCTCACCTTGACTAGTTTTTTGAGTATGTTTTGTTGCTTCTCATTTAGATTGCAGCTAGTAAAATCAAATTCAACGCGGACTTCAGCTACCCGCCTTGGGTTTTCAGCCATTATTTTCCAGGTTTTTGCGGAGGCTCCTTCTATGCTAAAACCAGCAGCTTCTGCTTTTATACCCATAATTGTAAAAATGCAACTTGTTAAGGAGGTTGACAGCATATCGGTGGGCGAAAAATATTCGCCTTTACCATGATTGTCTACCGGAGCATCGGTTATGATTTTGTTTCCAGAGCGCACATGTTCTGCTTCTGTGCGCAGGTTTCCAAGGTATGATGTTTGAATTGTAGGCTCCATCAGAATTTGTTTTTTAGTGGTTAAACATTCTACATGATTATAAAATGTAACACATATCAGCCTGCAAAATGTTCGAACTTATCCATTATTTGTTGCCGCTCAGGTAATCATTTATCATCGATAGTAAAAGGTTTATATCAATGGGTTTGGGGATGTAGTTATTACAACCTGCTTTGAGGGAAGCTTCTCTGTCGTCTCCCATTGCATAGGCTGTTTGTGCTATTATGGGTATGTTTTTGTTTGTTTTCCGTATTTTCCGTGCTACGTTAAGTCCCAGCATGTCTGGCAGCCGAATATCTAAAAGAATAAGGTCGAATGGAATTTTAGATTCCCAGTGGTCTAGACTCTCCTTGCCATTTTGCGCTATGGTAATATTGGCCCCGCTGGGTTCAATTAGTTCGGACAGGAATACCTGGTTAGCCTCCTCGTCTTCTACAATTAGTATCGATTTACCAGTCCAGTTGTATTTTACTTCTGTTTCAATGGTAATGTCACTTTTTACATTTGCTATTTTTCCAACCGGTATTTTTACATAAAAAGTTGAACCTTTACCAGGCTCAGATTTTACCCAAATTTTACCGTCGAGTTTTTCAGCGAGGTTTTTGCATATGGAAAGCCCAAGACCGGTACCTTCAAATTTACGTGTCATGGCCTCATTTGCCTGTCTGAAACGATTAAAAACTTCTTTTTGCTTGTCTTGAGATATACCAATGCCGGTATCTTTAACATAAAAAACATATGAATCGGCTTCGGTTGTATAACCCAATTCAATTTCACCTTCATCTGTAAATTTTAATGCATTACTCATTAAATTTGTAATGATTTGCCTTAGCCTAATATTGTCGGTCGAAATGGACGAATCTTTTCTATGCTTTTGCGTGTTAAGGTTTAATTTAAGATGAGTTTTCTCCTGGTTTTGGATTTCTTCGGAAAAGGTGTTGTATATCTCATTCATGAGATCGTTAACATAAAATGTTTCTTTATAAATAGAGAGCTGGTTGGCTTCAATCTTCGAAATGTCAACAATGTCATTTATGAGTTGCAGTAAATGCTTTGTTAATGAGTGAATTACGCCCAGAAATCTTCTTTG
>Ga0102941_1000260_pt1 | contig 23828 bp, 16 predicted proteins | sample SalPonR2_C_D2_MG_FD_79281 | JGI IMG/M metagenome (GOLD analysis project Ga0102941, IMG submission 79281) | Salt pond soil microbial communities from South San Francisco under conditions of wetland restoration - Salt Pond MetaG R2_C_D2_MG | ecosystem: Environmental > Aquatic > Marine > Intertidal... | reverse complement strand
GTCCCGGTTTTCGGGCGAGTTGCAATACCTAATCGTTTTTTTCCCCAGGAAGTCACCAAGAAAAATGTCTGAAGGACTGCTTACCCAGCTCCGCTTTGCCGAGCTGAGCCTGCCCGACCCCGTCATGGCCGGGCTCGCCGACGCGGGTTTCGACCGCTGCACGCCCATCCAGGCCGAGACCCTGCCCGCCGCGCTCGGCGGCGGCGACATCGCCGGCCAGGCACAGACCGGGACCGGGAAGACCGCCGCATTTCTCGTCGCGATGTTCACCCACCTGCACCGCAATCCGCCCACCCCGACGCGCAAGCTCAACAATCCGCGCGCCCTGATCCTGGCGCCGACCCGCGAACTGGCCATCCAGATCCACAAGGATGCGGAGCTTTTGGGCGCCCACACCGGACTGGTGCTGGGCCTCGCCTACGGCGGCACCGACTACGAGAAGCAGCGGGCGCACATCGAATCCGGCGTGGACGTGCTGATCGGCACGCCCGGCCGGCTGATCGATTATTTCAAGCAGGGCATCTTCGGCCTGCAGCATATCCAGGTCATGATCCTCGACGAGGCCGACCGCATGTTCGACCTCGGCTTCATCAAGGACATCCGTTACGTCATGCGGCGCCTGCCGCCGCCCCAGGAGCGGCTCAACCTGGTGTTTTCCGCCACCCTGTCGCATCGTGTGCTGGAACTGGCTTACGAGCACATGAACGATCCGACGCTGGTGCGGATCGAGCCCGAGCAGGTGACGGCGGAGAAAGTGCGCCAACGCATTTATTTTCCGGCCAACACGGAGAAGCTGCCGCTTTTGATCGGCCTGCTGCGCGAAAAGGAAGCGACCCGAACCATGGTGTTCGTCAACACCAAGCGGGCGGCCGACCGGGTGCGGGATTTCCTCGAGGCGAACGGATTGCCTGCCGAAGTCATATCGGGCGACGTACCGCAGAAGAAACGCCAGAAAGTGCTGGCCAGTTTCCAGGCGGGCGAGTTGCCGATCCTCGTGACCACCGACGTGGGATCACGCGGCCTGCACATTCCCGGCGTCACGCATGTCGTGAACTACGACCTGCCGCAGGATCGCGAGGACTACGTCCATCGCATCGGCCGCACCGCGCGCGCCGGCGAGTCCGGGGATGCCATCAGTTTCGGCTGCGAGACCTACGTCCAGACCCTGCCGGACATCGAGGACTACATCGGCATGAAGATCCCGGTCGATACGATCGATCGGGCGAGATTGCCGGAGATCGCGCGGCCCGCGCGGAACAGCCGCCTCGACCGTACCGAATGGGGCTCGCGACCCGCCGAGGGGCGTGGCGGCCCCGGCGGTGGGCGTGGCGGACGCAGTTCGGGAGGACGTTCCGGGGGCGGCGGCCGCACCGGGGGCGGGCGTTCCGGCGGCGGGCCGCGTCGCGAGGACAGGCCGGCCGAAACCGGTGGCGGACCGGCACAGGCAAAGGGCGAGGGCGCCCCGGCTGCGCCCGCTGCCGCGGGCGACGCGACCGCCCCCGGCACGGCACCGAAGAAACGCCGGCGTCGGCGCAAGCGCAGCAGCGGTGGTGACAAGCCCGGCGGCGAATCCTCGCCGACTACAGACTGAGCGAACGGCACTTCGGCTGGTCGCTTACCCTGAGTGCCACGCCGGTAAATCCGTCAGGCCTCGAAGCGCCACGCCGGTAAATCCTCAGGCCTCGTCGGGACGACCGTGGCCCGGCAACAGCTCGGCCACGCCGTTGATGCCGTGGAAGTCCCCGGGCGGGCTGGCCGGTCGAGAGGAATCGGGCCGCAGCACGGCGATCACCCGCGCGATCCCCCAGGCGTGGGCCGAACGCAGCACCGGCAGGCTGTCGTCCACCAGCAGGGTACGCTGCGGCACGAAAGGCTCGATCGCGCAGAGGCGACCCCAGAAGTCGGGATCCTCTTTGGGCAGGCCGATGTCGTGGCTGGAATGCAGCGCGTCGAGGAAACGATCGAGGCCGGTGCGCGCCAGCTTGAGTGAGAGGGAACCACGATGCGCGTTCGTCACCAGCACGGCGCGCTTGCCCAGCGCGCGCACCGCCAGCAGGAATTCCTGGACGTCGGGCAAAAAATCGATATGGTCCTCGACCTCGCGTTTCAGCGCCGCCACGTCCAGGCCAAGCTCCCGGCTCCAGTGGTCCAGGCAATACCACTCCAGCGTGCCGCGCACCGCCGCGAAACGCGGCGCCAGCACCGCCACGGCTTCTTCGTGCGCCAGGCCGTTCAGGCTGGCGTAGCGCGCCGGGATCAGTTCCTGCCAGAAGAAATTGTCGAAACGCAGGTCCAGCAAGGTACCGTCCATGTCCAGCAGGACGGTGTCGTAATCCCGCCAGTCGAAGGGATGATGAGAGACGATATCCATTGGCGTTTATGATATACGCCCCGCACCCAAGGAGTCCGCTCGTGACCCACGCCACCATGGAACTGCTCGATGCCGTCGTCGGTATCGCCGAATCGGCCGGACAGGCGATCATGGACGTCTACGAGACGGACTTCGCCGTCGAGGCCAAGGCCGACGAGTCGCCGATCACCGCCGCCGACCGGCGCGCCCACGACGTGATCCGCGGCGGCCTCGAGAAGCTGCCGGAGGATCTGCCGATCCTGTCCGAGGAAGCCCGCACCGTTCCCTGGGAAGTGCGCCGCCACTGGCGAGACTACTGGCTCGTGGACCCACTCGACGGCACCAAGGAGTTCGTCCAGCGCAACGGCCAGTTCACCGTCAACATCGCGCTGGTCAGCGGCGGGCGGCCGGTGATGGGCGTGGTGCATGTGCCCGTCTCCGGCGCGACCTACGCGGGAATCGTCGGACAGGGCGCATGGCGACGCGACCGCGACGCCGAGGCACAGGCCATTCGCGTGGCGGCGCTGGCGAGCGGCCCGGTGCGTGTAGTGGGCTCCCGCTCGCATCGCGGACCCGATCTCGACGGCTACCTCGAACGGCTCGGGCCGCACGAGATGATCCCGATGGGCTCCTCGCTGAAATTCTGCATCGTCGCCGAGGGCAACGCAGACGTCTATCCGCGCCTCGGCCCGACGTCCGAATGGGACACGGCCGCCGCAGAGGCCGTGTTGCGGGCGGCGGGCGGCGAAGTCGTAGCCAGCGATGGCCAGCCGCTGGCCTACAACAAGGGACCCGACCTGCTGAACCCGTGGTTCATCGCCTCGGGCGACGATTCCCGCGACTGGACCAGCTACCTGCCTTGAGCATCGACGCCAACGTCGTCGTCGCCCTGCTGGTCGCCGGACTGATCTGGTTCTGGCACGCCAGCATGTCCGCGCGCGAACAGGCCAACCGCGCGGCCCGCGAGACCTGCGGCCGGCTGCAACTCGTCATGCTGGACGGCACCGTCTCCATCATGCGTTTGTGGCCACGGCGCGATCATAACGGGCGGCTCCGCCTCGAGCGGAGCTACGGCTTCGAATACACGGACGATGGCTACCGGCGCCTGCGCGGTTTCGTCATCACTCTCGGTGCAACGGTGACCTCTGTCGGCCTCGCCCCGACCCCGGGGGATGGCGACGGCCACGGCAATGGCGGCGTCGCGCCGCCACGCAGAGGCCACTGAGGCAGCTCGTCCGGACGACTATCCGCTACGTCTCGCCAGCTGCCCCGCCAACAGCCACTCCGATCGCCCCCGCCGCTACCCCCGCTCCGGCCCCGCGTTACGCAGCTCTGGCGGCGCGGCGGCCAGTTGGCTAAGCTTGGCGGCCTGCGCCACGGCGCGACGCCCCGCCTTTCGGCGCGTTGCCGCGGCGGCGCGTTCCCGTTTGCATTGACGGCTTCCGAGTGGCGCCCCACATGAACGACAACAAGGTCGATACCTACATCTTCGGCAACATGACCCGGCTGAAGGAGTTGCGGATCGCGCATCGGGACCTCGACGACGTGATCACTCGCCTGGCGGAGAACCCGCTGGTGGACCAGTTGCAGCTGAAGCGCCTCAAGAAGCGCAAGCTCATGCTGAAAGACCTGATCACGCGCCTCGAAAGCGAGCTGATTCCCGACCTGAACGCCTGACCTGGACTACTCCGCCGATCGACTGATCCGCCGAGGCGCGCCTGACGGCCTCGCGCAGCAGGATCACGGTTGCGGCGGACGCTCGTGCTGGTACTTGGCCGGCAGCAGCCAGGTGGCCAGCGCCGGCAGCAGCAGGATGGCGCCGAACATGTTCACCAGGAACATGAAGGTCAGCAGGATGCCCATGTCGGCCTGGAACTGCAGCGGCGAGAACACCCAGGTGAACACGCCGATGGCCAGCGTGATCCCGGTGAACACCACGGCGTTGCCGGTGACCCGCAGGGTCTTGGCATAGGCGGCCTGGATGCTGGCGCCTTCCTTCTCGAGGAAGTACTGGAAGCGGCTGAAGATGTAGATGCCGTAGTCCACGCCGATGCCGACGCCCAGCGCGGCGACCGGTAGCGTGTTCACCTTGAGGCCGATCTCGAGAAACGCCATCAGCGCGTAGGCCAGCAACGACACCAGGGCCAGCGGAATCACGATGCAGGCCACGGCGCGCAGGGAGCGGAAACTCGCCCAGCACAGCAGGATCACCGCACCGAACACGTAGATCAGGATCGGGAACTGCGCCGCGGCGACTTCCTCGTTCATCGCCGCCATGACACCGACGTTGCCCGTCGCGAGACGGAACTCGACGCCCTCGATGGAATGCGCCTCACGCCATGACTTGACCTCCGCCACCACCCGCTCGATGGTCTCGGCCTTGTGATCGATCGTGTAGATCATCACGGGGATCACGCTGCAATCGCTGTTCAACAGACCGGTGCTCGTCTCCACACGCGCCAGCGCCTGCACCAGGACCTGCTCGTTACGCGAAAGCGCCCGCCACGAGGGATAACCCTCGTTCCAGCCGGCGGTAACGATCTTGGCGATCTGCGGCAGCGCCAGCACGGTCTGCACGCCCTCGACGTTGCGCATGTGCCAGGCGAATTCGTCGATGGTATCCATCACCTGGTAATCGATGCAGCCGTTCGGTCCGACCTCGACGATGACCGTGATCAGGTCCACGCCGATCGAGAAGCGGTCCGTGATTTCCTGGGTGTCGAGGTTGTACCGGGAATCCGGGCGCAACTCGGGGACGCCGGCGTGCAGATCACCGATGCGTACCTGCGAGCCCTTCCACGCGCCGAAGACAAACAGCCCGATGGCGACCACGATGATCGCCGCGGCGGGTCCGCGGGTCGAGACCTTCGACAGGCTGTCCCACAGCGACCGCATCTGCGCCGCGCGCGAAATCAGCTTGTCCTTGTAGCTCGGTCCCGGGCGCACGTAGCTGATCAGCACCGGCAGCAGCACGAGGTTGGTGAGGATGATGCAGGCCACCCCGAGCGAGGCCATGATCGCCATCTCCTGGATGATGCGGATCTCGATGAACAGGATGGTGATGAAGCCGATGGTATCGGACACCAGCGCGATGCCGCCCGGCACCAGCAAGCGCCGGAAGGTGGTTCGCGCAGCGGCCTCGGGTTCGGCGCCGTCGAACACCTCGGCGGCGAAGCCCGAGATCATCTGCACGCCATGCGACACGCCGATGGCAAAGACCAGGAAGGGCACGAGAAGGCCCATCGGATCGATGCCGAAACCCAGCAGCGGCAATGCGCCCAACTCCCAGATCACCGCGAAGATGCTGCATACCAGCGGCACGACGGTCAGCTTCAGGGACTGGCTGTAGATGAACACGAGCAGCGTGGTGATGAACAATGCGACGGCAAAGAACAGCACGATCCGGTTCGCGCCTTCCTTGATGTCTCCGACGATCTTGGCGAATCCGATGATGTGCACGTCGATCTTGTCGGATTCGAACTGCTCGCGGACCTGCGTCTCGAGCAACCGGGCGACGTCGAAATAATCGAGTCGCTCCTGGGTGTCCGGGTTGATTTCCAGCAGCTGCGCGCTGATCAGGGCGCCAGAGAAATCGTTGGCCACGAGACGGCCCACGATGCCGGCCTTGAGGATATTCTCACGGACCCGCTCGAGATCGCTGGGCGTGCCCTGGAAGTCCGCGGGGATGACGTCTCCGGCCTCGATGCCTTCCTCTGTCACTTCGAGATAGCGGACGTTCGGCGTGAAGATGGAGGTCACGCGGGCGCGATCCACACCGGGAATGAAGAACACGGCATCCGTGGCGTCGGCCAGCGCCGTGAAGAATTGCGGGTTGAATATGTCGCCGCTCTTGTCCGTCAGCGCGATGACGATGCGGTCGGCGCCGCCGAAGTCCTCGTAGTGCTCGAGGAAGGTCCCCATGTACTCGTGTTCGAGCGGCAACTGCTTGCTGAATCCGGCGTCCACGCGCAGGCCGCTCACCGCACTCCAGGCCAGCAGGAGCGTTGCGATCGCGAAAATCACGATCACCAGCGGACGGTTGCCGAAAACGAGGCGCTCGAGGAAGTCGGTGATCGGAGTCTTGGGTGAAGCTGACATTCGCTACTCCGCCAACAGGGTGCCGCGCTCGATGCGCTCGACACCAGGCTCGCCAATGACGATCACGGCACCGTCATCGGTACCCATCGCGGACATTAATGCCTTGCGGTCCGGGCGTTGTACCAACCGGAAGCTCTCGCCTTCCCTGCTGACCAGTAACACCCCCGAGGTGCCGACGACGACGATGTGTCTCTCGCCGACCGGTCCGCCGCCGAACAGGGAGCTGTCCACCGGCAGTTCGATGTCTCGCCAGGTCAGGCCGCCGTCCCACGTCCGGAACATCGTCCCGCGCAGGCCGAACACCAGCAGCGATTCGGCATCGGGCGCGAGGCCGCCGAAAAACGAGCCATCGTAAGGTGGCTCGAGGTAGCGCCAGCTGCCGCCCCGGTCGTCGGATCGCAGGATGATGCCCGCCTCCGCCATGATAAAAATCCGGCCTGCCGCGTCCAGCACCACGCGGTTGAGATGCATGTCGGTCATCCGGCCATCGTCCAGCCACGCGTCGTCGCCCCAGCCCTCTGTATCCCAGGCTTCATCATCGTCGGCTGCCGCGGTGTCGTCTTCTGCCGCGAGGTCTTCGGCAGGCTCCGTCTCCTCTTCGACGATCTCCAGCGCTTCCTCCTGCCAGGTCAGGCCGCCGTCGGAACTGCGCAGGAAATAGCCGTAGGCGCCGATGGCGAAACCGTTGCGCGCATCCTCGAACCAGACGTCGAACAGAGGGCGTTCGAGTTCGGGTGCGTGGTGCACCCGGCACCACGTTTCCCCGCCGTCCTCGGTGCGCAGAATGATTGCGTCATGCCCAACCGCCCAGCCGAGATTGCGATCGTGAAACCAGACGCCGGTCAACGGCACCCGTGTCGGCGTGCGCTGCTGGATCCAGCTCCGGCCCTGGTCCTCGCTGATCAGCACATGCCCCCTTTCGCCCACGACGACGAAAGTGTCGCCGACACGCGAAATGTCGAGTGTCAGCGCATCGGTCGCCAGCGGCATGATCAGCGACCAGTCGGCCTCCGGCACGGGATCCTCACACACGGCACGGGCCGCGCCCAACGGTGCCATCGACAGCACGGCCGCCAGCGCGATCAGGGAAGGAATCTTGGCCACGATGGGTTGACTCGCTCGAAACGCGGAGCAGAGAGGAACGCGGGGGCGACCCGGAAGCCGCCCCCGCTCGATACGTTCAGCGAACGCCGGCCCGGCGCAGCGACGCCGGACTGAAGTCCGCCGGTGTGAACTCGGCACTGAAGTCATAGGTGCCGCGTTCTTCGTTGTTGAGCCCGATCGCCAGGTAGCGGCCCGACTGCAGATCCATGGTCAGCTCCAGCGTGGACCAGAAGGACGGCACGTCGTAGTAATTGATCGAATGCGCTTCCTGGACCCGCCAGATCTGGTCGCGATTGTCGTAGCAATCCACGACCATCGCCTGCCAGGAGTCCTCATCGAAGTAGAACGTGCGGCGCTTGTAGACGTGGCGCGTGCCTTCCTTGAGGGTCGCATCCACGACCCAGACGCGATGCAACTCGTAACGTGCATGCGCCTGGTTGATGTGGAGCGGCTTGAGGATGTCGTCGTACTTCAGCTGGTTGCTGTGCAGCTTGTAGCTGTTGTAGGGGATCAGCATCTCCTTGCGGCCGACCAGCTCCCAGTTGTAACGCTCCGGGCTCCCGTTGAACACGTCGAACTGGTCGGAGGTCGCGAGCCCGTCCGACGCAGTACGCGGATTGTCATGCGCCACGTTCGGCGCACGGCGGACGCGCCGCTGACCCGGGTTGTACAGCCACGCCTTGCGATTCTCGCGGGCCTGGTTGAGGGTTTCGTGGACCAGCAGCACCTCGCCGGCGAGGCGCGACGGCGCGGTCACCGTCTGCTTGAAAAACAGGATGGTGTTTTCGAGGTCTTCCTCGCGCGCGCCCTCCAGGCCGTAGAGCCCGAGATACTCGTCGCTGAACATCACCATCGTGTAGCTGCCGTCGCGGGTCACCGGCGCCTGGCCGATGGTGCGGCGCGCGCTGTCGGTGCGGTAACGGGCGATGTGGTTCCAGATCACGTGCAGGCCGTTCTCCGGAATCGGGAAGGGAATGCCCTCGGCGCCGCCGCTGAAGCCATTGCCACTCTCGATCAGGTGCGTGTCCGAGGCGATCCGCTTGGTCGCCTCGTAGATCCGCGCCGGCACAGCCGCGCTGCGCCGCGTCGGGTAGACGTCCATGTAGTAGTCCGGGTAGGTCCGGAACATGGCTTTGTGGCCTTCCGTCAGGATATCGTCGTACTGCGCCATGTTGGCAGCCGTGATGCGGTACAGCGGCTTGTCCTCGGCGAAAGGATCCGGGTGATGCCCGCCGGACTGGAAGTCCGGGAAACCGGCCTCCGCAGAGCTCCGGATCCCACCGGTCCATTCGGGGATGGTGCCGGCCTCGTTGCCTGCGCGGATGGCGCCGAGCGGCGTCAGCTCCGCATCCAGCCGGGCAATCTGGTCCGGGGACAGGCGTTCAGCCAGTGCGGGGGCCGACAGGCCGGCCAGCGCGACAATGGCGAGCGCGTTGAACAATCTGGTCTTGGTCATGCGATGACTCTCCTCGTTCCTAGAACGAAACCTTGGCCGTGAACGAAAGGAAATCACGGTCGTTGGTCGTATTGTAGCGGCCGGCACCATCGAACTCGGCGTAGCTCAACTCGAGTTCGTACTTGTTTCTCAGCGTGCCTTTCACACCGAGGGACATGGCTGTGCGGCCCTCTATGAAACTGCCGCCGGGTCCGGGGGTGTTGCCGTTGACGTCATGGCTCCAGCCGACGATCGGCGCGATGGTCCATGGGCCGATGGCGTTGTTGTAGACCAACGTGCCGCGGAAACGATAGCCCCACGAGGTGGAGTGGGGGAATGCGTTCCGCGGCTCGAAGGTCGTGCCGAAGGTCGGGCCGTGCCTGGACTGCAGAGTCTCATTGCCGGACAGCGAGGTGCCTTCGCCATTGAGGCGCAGGCCCTGGTTGTTCGGCCCGCCGGAGTTGGCATCGGGCAGGTCCGGCACGTGCGTGACGCCGGCCTCGAGGACGAACGCGCCGGTGTTCGCGCCGAGCATCGGGCCGGAAAGATAGGTGAACGTCGTCTGCGCTTGCCAGACGTCGAGCTCCACCTTGCCGTCGATGATCTGGTTGATGCCGAAAGGCCCGAGCTGGTTGAAGCAGCCGAGGGGGCCGAGCGCGGCCGGGTTGGTCGCGCAACTTCCCGGCGCCGCGGCGAGTGCGTCAAGCGGGGAAAGCGCGGCAAACAGCAGTTCCACGTCGTCCACCTGCAGCGGCGAGTCCGGCTTGTAACTGACCTCGCCCTGCCACGCGATGCCCGTGTTGAACAGGTAACCACTGAAACTCGCGCCGAACAGGTCGAGATCCTCAGGGTACTCGGTGAAGTAGCGCGATGTCTGCGCCAGTTCGTCGGCCGCGAAGGATCCGCCGAGGAAGGACACCGGGGCCAGTCCGCCGCCGAGGAAGGCGTTGGCCGCGATGGTCGCCCGGTCCCGCAGTCTCGCGGTGTCGATGTCGCCGCCCAGCCCCGCCGCAGTCTGCGCGGCCTGCGCCGTCGCCGTGTTGACGGCTGCGTCGAACGACAGTCCGGAGGCGAGGCCGACGGCCGCAGCCTGGGCAGCCGTGGCGGCCGCCGCGGCATTGCCGAGACCGGCCTGGGTACCGGTGCGGCCACTGATCAGCGGCAGGCGGCTGTGGTAGCGGATGTAATAGAGGCCGAATTCCATGCCGCCCATGAACTGGTCGGCGAAATAGCGCGCTGCGAGGCCGAACTGACCGCTGTCATCCGCCTCGATCGCCTCCGCCCGCGGGACGAAGTTGAAGTCCTGATCGAATGCGCCGCCGAGCGGACCGAAGTCGGTGCCCTGGTCGGACCATTCACCGAAACCGAGCATCACGAAGTCGCCGCCGCGAGTGGCGAAATCGTTCGACGAAAAATAAGACCCGGCGGGATCCGGCTTCACTTTTTTCCAGTCGTACTGGTAATAGGCTTCGAGGCTGAGGTTCTCCGTCGGCGACAGGTTGAAGTAGGCCATGCCCTGGGGCACCAGCGCCTCTTTCAGTTCGGCGCCCGGCACGCGCAGCTTCGAGACATCGACCGGGTTGGTCAGATTCGCGCCGCCCTGGATGAACGTGCTCTCCCCCCAGCTGATGACCTGGTTGCCGATGCGGAACTCGCCGGGCATGTTGCCCAGCTCGAAGGGCACGAAGACGAAGTAATCGAGCATCCGGCCGCCCTGCTCGATGAGATCCTCGGCGCCCGGCGAAAGCGGCGTCCGGTTGGTGTCGCCGGCTTCCCAGTCCCAGAACGCCGTGCCGCGCGCGAAAATACCCCACGAGTCGCGATACCTCATCAGGATCTCGGAAGTGCCCTTGATGGCGTTCGAGACGATGCCGGTGTCGTAGTTTAGATTGCCGTCGTCGATGTTGGCGCTCGGTCCGCAGCCACCGTTCGCATTGGCGATCAAATCGCAGTCCGGGCTCTGCACGCGCCAGAGGGCACCGTAAGACAGCGTCGTGTCCCAGCTGCCGGACCAGTTCTTTGTTTCGATCGGAACCGCAGATGCGGGTGCCGCGTAACTCGCAGCAATTGCCGTCGCGACAGCAGCCGCAAGTATGCGTCCGTTGCCCGAACGGGCCCTGGAGGATTGCGCACTCATTAGGACTCCCCAGATTTCTAAATTGTGTTTATTCACGTTGCCCGCACCCGGATTCCCTCGGGCGCGAGCCGCTACTCTTACAGAATCCGTAACAGGAAAACAACATATTGGCCTGGCGCGCGAATTCACAGCTTTTCCAAAGGTTAATGCGTGTTGTATCGACGCTAAAACATGCAAGCTGTACGCAGTTGACGAAGCGGCGTGCGCGCTGCAACGCAGCATCAAAACGCACGGAAACGTAGCCGCAAAGGGCTCTCTGCGGCTCCAAACTTCGAGCCCGAAATCAGTCTTCGACTACTTCGCCGGGACGAGCCGGAGTGACTCGATGGTCGCGCCGTCGCAGGTCGATCACCACGGCGAGATGATCACTGAACGCCGCATCGTCGGGTAGCAATCCGGTGCGCAGCAAGGCCGCCTCCGACAGGGTCGCAGTGTCAGCGACGAAGGCCGTGCGCAATTCGGCCGTCGCGTCTGAATACAACAGGAAGTCGAGTTGCGACGGCGAGAACCTCGACCGCGGGTCACGCCACGTCGTGGCTGCCCGATCGCCGGGCGCCAGCGCGGGCGCAACCGCCAGGGCCGACCCGTCGAGATCGAGCGACGTCGCGACCACGGTGCGCGGGCGCACTTCTCCGACCAGGTTGAAGTCGCCTCCGATCACCACCATCCCGATGTCAGTCTTCGCCACCGCCGCACTGAACGCGGCGTGCAAAGCCGCCGCCTGGGCAGCGCGTTCGCGATCCTCGACGGAACCCGGGGCGCCGCAACAGCTGAGATGGATGCTCGCCACGGCCACGGGTCCGAGCGGGCTGTCCACGCGCGCAGCGATGTAACGCACTGTTCGAAGGTCCGGGCTGTCCGCTTCGGCCGGCGGTGAAAAGAACACCCGGTCGGGGCCGAGCCGCGACAGCTCGTGGCGCGCCACGATCGCGACGCCATGGGCCTGCGAGCGACGCGCCCGCCAGGGCCGCTCACCCGGCACGTGGGTGTCGAACCAGTGCGCCAGCGCCGCGGTGCGCGCAGCGCTCGACCTCGCGTCTTGCGAATCCCGCTGATCCCATTCCTGCAGCAGCACGACATCGGGATCGACCGCGGTGACGATACGTGCCAACGGCTCCGGCTCTTCGAGCGGACCGCCGCGGCGCACGTTGACGGACATGATCCTGAGGGTGCCGTCCGCACGGGTGGGAAGCGTGCCGGCGCGTGCTGGCGTGGCTGCCGCCGCGGGGCGTTCGAAGAACAGGGGCCCGGATTCCCAGAGCACCACGCCATCCGCATCGAGGCGTCGGAATATGGCGCGCCCGCGGCCCGGCGCGCGCAAGCTCGTTACAGCCTCATGCCGCTGCAACTCATGACGGGCCACGCGCAACTCGAAGGCATCGCTCTCATGCGTCGGCAAGGCAGCGAAGGCCACCGCCTGGTGTGGTAGCTCGGTCGGGCTGCCATCCGGTGCATAGGCCACGGCCGCCGCGCCGCCGGGCGGTCCACTGCCGACAGGCCGCACCGCGGAATGCCCCTCACGAGGCGCGAACAGCAGGGCCAGTTCGACACCAAACGCATCGCCATCGGCAGCGGGGGATCGCACCCTGCGGCCGGTACCCTTGTCATCGTCGAGATCGATCAACAGCTCGGTCGTCGTGTATGCCGCCTGCAGCCCCACGACCGTCGGCAAAGACAGTCGGAAGTACAGGAACCATGGATCCGCCAGCGCCGTCGCGCCGGGCGGCCAGTCGTCGAAACGACCGTCGAACAACATTGTCGGTTTTGCGTTGCTACCGCCTGCGCATGCTGCGAGCGGAACGGCCACGATCATGAGCGCGACGAAGACCGACCGGATGAAACACTCGCGCCGCATCGAGATCATTGCCCCCCTTCGAGTCGCATTGCGCCGGCTAAAGGTTCATCGCCTGCAATACGTCGCGCCGCAAGCGATCGCCGAGAAAGACCCGCGCATCCTCCATGGCGCGCAGCAGACCGGCATCGAAGACCAGCAGGCCCGCCTCGTCGGTGCGCAACACACCGTTTTTCCGCAGGCGGCCGATGAAGCCGCGGAACAGGGTCTTGTCGAAGAACTCCGGGGCGCTGAACTGGAACAGCATCGACATGCGCTGGGCCATGAGATGGCACAAGTCCTCCAGCTGACCGGGGCGCAACGTGCCGGAGCCATGCTTGGCGAGCAGTGCCGCAGTCATGTAGAAGCGCTCGAGGGTCTGGATCGAACACTGCGCCAGGACCCAGAGCTGGATCGCCTCGGGTGTTTGCGGCGGGGGCCGCCGCAGGCGTTCTTCGCCATTGCCGTCGTCCAGCACGAGCAGGCCTTGAGAGACGAGGCTGTCGACGACCCGGCCGAGCTCCTTGTCCAGCTCCGCGAGGTCCCAACGCAAAAACAGCTCGCCCCCGATGTACGGATACACCATGCGCGCCAGGCCGCGCACCCGCTCCACGGGAAGCACGGATTTGTCCAGGAAACAGCAGGCCACGATGGACGGCAATGCGAAGAGGTGCGCGATGTTGTTGCGGAAATAGGTGGCGCGCAGGGCTTCCTTGGGCGCCAGGCCGATGATGTCACCGAGGCGGTGGGGCTTGCGCTCGACGAGCCCGAGGCGTTCGCCATAGGCGATGATCTCATCGCCGTCGAGCTCGGTGACCGTGACCTCCGCGGCATAGGGTGCGGAGCGCAGCATGGCGCTGAACAGGTCGAGCATTTTCGCCAACGGACGTTCCACCATGCTCTGTCGCGGCGTCGCCAGCAGCGTCATCGCCAGCAGGTTGATCGGAGTGACGGCCGCCGCGGCATTGATGCGCTTCAGGATTTCGTCGCCGAGCGCCTCCACGACGGGACCCGACCAGGTCGGCTTCTCGTGCTCCTCGATGATCTCCTCGCGCCAGCCGGGGCGGTGCGTGCGCAATGCGACGTCGAGAAAGAACGGCTCGCCGAAATTCACGTGCACCCGACCGAAATCCCGTCGCAGTTGGCGCACCGCCTTGAAAATCCCGCGGACGGACTCTTTCTGCTTCGGTTTGCCGGACAGCTCGGATACGTAGGTACCGCCCTCCAACAGCCGCTCGTAGCCGAAATACACCGGCACGAACACCACCGGCCTGACGGGTTCACGCAGGTAGGCGCGCACCGTCATCGCGAGCATCCCCGGCTTGGCCGGCAACAGGCGACCCGTGCGGCTGCGGCCGCCCTCGATGAAATATTCCATCGCCACGCCCTTGGCGAGGTTCAGCGAGAAATACCGACGGAACACGGCGGCGTAAAGCGGATCGTCGCGAAAGCTCCGACGCATGAAGAACGCACCGCCACTGCGCAGGATCGGGCCGATGACCGGCAGGTTGAGGTTGACGCCCGCGGCGATGTGCGGCGGCACCAGCCCATTGCGGTACACGACGTAGGACAGCAGCAGGTAGTCGATGTGGCTGCGATGGCAGGGCACGTAGACGATCTCGTTACCCTCTGCGACCGCCTTCAGGCGCTCCACGCCGCCGACTTCGACGCCCTCGTAAAGCCGATTCCAGAGCCACATCAGCAGGCGTTCCATGACCCGTACCGTGGTGTAGCTGTAGTTGGCGGCGATCTCGTTCGCGTAGCGGCGCGCCTTGGCGACGGACTTGGCCGTCTGCAGCTTGTGCACCTCGCTGTCGCGTCGGATCGCGCGGCGGACAGGATCGGAATTCAGCACCTGGTTGACGAGCGTGCGCCGATGAGAGAGGTCGGGTCCGATGGTCGCGATCCGCCGCCGGCGAAAATGCACGCGCAGCACCCGTCCGAGCTTGCGGGCCACCAGCGCAGGGTTGGGGCCTTCGGCCACCAGCGTAGAAAGCTGCACCGGTTCGCTGAATTGCAGAAGCACGTCACGGCCATGAAACAGGATCATGAACAGCTTGTTGATCCGGCCGACGATCCGCCAGTCCTCGGAGAACAGCAGCTTGAAGATCGAGCGCTCCTTGTCGGGGGAGCGACCCCAGAACACCGAGACCGGGATGACGATGACTTCCTTGACCTGCCCGGTCTGCACGGCCGCAGCCAGGCGCTCCAGGCGTCCACCGCGAGCTTTCCGGCCGCGGCGCGGTCCCTTGCGCAGGTAGGCGACGGCGCGCCATTCCCTCAGTCCCTCCGTCGACAACCCGGTGGACGGACGCGGCAGGTCGTGGCGCAGGCATTCCTGCTCGAGGACCGCGAGATCGGCCAGGCCCGGGCGCTCGAGCACGTAACAGACGGGTTGCTCGGAGAAGGAGGCGACGCGTTTCAGTTGCGCCTCGAGCGTGCGCGTTCGGACCCAGAGGAACATCAATTTCCTCGTGAGCCACAGCGCCAGCCGCCACAGTCCGTGCCAGGGGTACATAAGGCTCGGCAGTGTAACCGGCCCGCCGTCGCGCGTCAGTCGTTTTCGTGTACCGCGCATTGGTGTTCGCCGGCCGCGCGCTTTAACCTTGCGGAAATACATGGAGGAACACGATGTCGCCGCAAAAAGAAGCCTCGCTGGAACTCGCCGTGATCGGTAACTGCCAGGTCAGCGCACTGGTGGACGAATTCGGCCGGATGGTGTGGGCCTGCATGCCGCGCTTCGACAGCAATCCCGTGTTCTGCGCCCTGCTGATGCCGGACCAGCAGGAGGTGGAGCGCGGCATCTTCGAAGTGGTGCTCGAGGACTTCGTCCGCGCCGAGCAGAGCTACGTCACCAACACGCCGATCCTCGAGACCCTGCTCTACGATGCGCACGGCGGCTGCGTGAAAATCGTCGATTTCGCGCCGCGCTTCGAACATTTCGAACGCATGTTCCACCCGTTCATGTTCGTACGCCACGTGGAGCCCGTCACGGGCAATCCGCGCGTCACCATCCGCCTCCGCCCCGCGGGCGGCTATGGCGCGGAAGATCCCCGCCAGACTTTCGGCAGCAACCACGTGCGTTACGTCCTGCCGGACCTGACCCTGCGCCTGACCACTGATGCCTCGCTCACCCACGTGCGGGAAGAGCGGCCTTTCCGCCTCACGAGGCCGGTGAGCTTCATTCTCGGGCCCGACGAGAGCCTGCGTGAATCGGTGTCGCACAGCAGCAGGCAGCATTTCGAGGAGACCCGCGCCTACTGGCAGGAATGGGTCCGGGGTCTCGCGGTTCCCTTCGAATGGCAGGAGGCCGTCATCCGCGCCGCCATCACGCTGAAACTGTGCGCCTTCGAGGACACCGGGGCGATCATCGCGGCCGTGACGAGCTCCATCCCGGAAGCCCCGGGGAGCTCGCGCAACTGGGATTACCGCTATTGTTGGCTGCGCGACAGTTTTTTCGTGGTACATGCCCTGAACCGCCTCGGGGCGACCCGCACCATGGAGGCCTACCTCGGCTGGATTCTGAACGTGGCCGCGTCGAGCGACGGCGACGGCCTCCAGCCGGTCTACGGCATCGGCGGCGAGGCCGACCTCACCGAGACCATCGTCGGGCAGCTTGCCGGCTATCGGGGGATGGGGCCGGTGCGGGTCGGCAACCAGGCCTTCGAACAGGTACAGAACGACGTCTATGGCGCGGTCGTGCTGGCCTCCGCCCAGGTGTTCTTCGACCGTCGCCTGATCGGCTCGGCCGGCAAGGAACAACTGGCGCTGCTCGAGGACATCGGCCAGCGCGCGTTTGAGCTGTTCGATCAGCCCGACGCCGGCATCTGGGAATACCGCGGACGGGCCCGCGTCCACACTTTCTCGAGCATGATGTGCTGGGCCGGCTGCGACAGGCTGGCGCGGATCTCGGCCCACGTCGGGGACCAGGAGCGCGCCACGCTCTGGCGCAGCCGGGCCGATCACATCCATGCCGAGATCTGCGCCCATGCATGGAACGAGGAACAGGGCTGTTTCATGGAGAGCTTCGGCGGCACGACGCTGGACGCGAGCATGTTACTCATCGGTGATCTAGGCTTTGTAGCAAGCGACGACCCGCGCTTCCGTCGCACGGTAGAATGCCTGGAGAACCACCTGCGGCGCGGTAAGCACATGTTCCGCTACGGGGAGCCGGACGATTTCGGAGAACCGGAAACCGCTTTCAACATCTGCACATTCTGGTACATCAACGCGCTCGCGGAGATCGGGCGCAAGGACGAGGCAAGGGAATTGTTTGAAGAAATGCTGAGCTGCCGGACCCGCCTGGGGTTGCTGTCCGAGGACTACGACGTGCGCAACGGACAACTCTGGGGCAACTATCCGCAGACCTACAGCCTGGTGGGAATCATCCTCGGCGCAATCCGCCTCAGCCAGCCCTGGGAGGACGCGTTTTGAGCCGTCTGATCGCCGTCTCCAACCGCGTGGCCGCGCCTTCGGGCGGCAAATCCGCGGGTGGACTCGCGGTCGGGATCCTTGCCGCATTGAAGCAATCCGGAGGTATCTGGTTCGGCTGGGGCGGCAATACCTGCCACGGCGAACCGACGGAACCGAGACTCGATCGTCGCGGCGAGATCACTTTCGCCACCATCGACATCAACGAGACGGATTTCGACGGCTACTACAACGGCTATTGCAACGGCACGCTGTGGCCGCTGTGCCACTACATGCTCGGCATCTTCCGCTATGAGCGCGAGCACCACGAAGCGTACCGGCGGGTCAACGAGATGTTCGCCCGCAAGCTCCGCCCGCTGCTGCAGGACGACGACCGGATCTGGGTACATGACTATCACCTGATTCCGCTGGCCGAGGCGTTGCGCCGCGCCGGCGTCCGGCAGCCGATCGGCTTTTTCCTCCACGTGCCCTTCCCGGCATTCGATATCCTGCGCACGCTGCCCGGCTATCATCGCCTCTTACGCTCGCTGGCCCAGTACGACGTGATCGGTTTCCAGACCGAGCAGGATTGCGACAACTTTCTCGCGGGACTGCGCGCGGCAGGGCTGGGTGGCGAGCGGGACCCTGACGGCAGCGTCAGCGCCTTGGGGCGCCGCATCCAGGTGGACGCCTACCCGATCAGCATCGACGTCCAGGAGGCCGTGACGCAGGCCGCTGCATCGATGAAAGCGAGTGCGGTGCAGAGACTGGCCAAGGACATCGATGACCGTGAGCTCGTGATCGGCGTGGATCGACTGGACTACAGCAAGGGCCTGCCGGAACGTTTCCAGGCCTTCCAGACACTCCTGGAACGCCATCCCGCCAGCCATCGCCATCTCGTGTTCCTGCAGATCGCCTCGCCGACGCGCAGCGGGGTGCGCGCCTACGAGGACATTCGCCACGAGCTCGAGCGGTCTGCGGGACACATCAACGGCCGATTTTCGCAACCCGACTGGACGCCGATCCGCTACATCAACCGGGGCATCTCACGGAAGATGTTGATGGGCTATTTCCGGCTGGCGCGGATCGGCCTCGTGACACCGGTGCGCGACGGCATGAACCTGGTGGCCAAGGAATACGTGGCTGCCCAGGATCCCGCCGACCCGGGCGTGCTCGTGCTGTCACAACTGGCCGGTGCCGCGGCCGAGTTCGGTGAGAGCGCGCTGCTGGTGAATCCCTACGACACGGTCGGCGTCGCCGACGCGATCCTCACGGCCTCCGAAATGCCGCGGGAGGAACGCCAGGAGCGCCACCGGGCCATGATGGACGTGCTGCGGGCCAACGACATCCACGCCTGGCGGCAGCGCTTCCTGGACGCGCTCGGCGCCTGAAGCAGATCGCACTGCCCGGCCGTGTTCCTCAGAGCCGTCCGTGAACCACCAGGTGCCGATCGCTGACCGGGCGCACCGTGAAATGCCCGAGGCCGGCGTCTCGCAGCTGCTGCCGTACCTCCGCTGGCTCGAAGGCCGCGAGCAGAGAATTGTAGAAATCCCGGCGCAGCACCTCGGGCTCGCCCGCGGCATGCGCCTCGACGAGTTCGCCGGCCGCGGCCACGCTGGCCGGGCGCATGAGATCCATGACGAGCACCGGGGCACCGGGGCGGCCGCGGGCCACGATCATCCGCCACAGCGAGTCCGGCGCGTGCAGGTGATGCAACAGGCTGTTGGAGACGACGGCTTCGTAGCGCAGCCGGGGCAATTCGGCATCCGGCACCAGGCCCTCGATGAAGCGCACCCGGTCCTGCAATGGGGGCGCCATCGACAAGGCCGCGTGACCGAAGTGCAGCATCGCGGCGGAGCCGTCGAGACCGTGCACCTCGATGGCGGGATGCGCGGCCGCCAGTTGCAGGCTGATGTCACCCGGCCCGCAGCCGAGGTCCAGGACCGCGGCACCAGCCGGTAAAGAACCCACGAGCTCGTCGTAGAGCGCCACGAACCGGGCGTTCGGCTCGGCGAAATCGGCTTTCGCGTAGGCTTCGGCCTGCGCTGCATCGTCCATCAGTTCCGGTTCGAGGATTCTTTCCAAGTCGGTTTCCTTTTTGGTAGCCCGAAGGCGCTCTGCAAACGTGCGGCCAGATGTTAGCTTATCGACGGTCGTGTAACAGTGGAGCGTGCAATGGGAGAGTTCAGCGGCAACGTGATCGTCGTGACCGGCGCCTCGGAGGGCATCGGGCGCGCGCTGTGCGAAGCACTGGCACCAGAAAGGCCACGGCTGGTGCTGGCCGCGCGCAATGCCGAACGGCTCGAGTCACTGGCGGGGGCCTGTCGCGCCGCCGGCGCGGAGACCCTCGTGGTGCCGTGCGACCTCGAGAGCGAAGCGGAATGCCGCGCACTGATCGACCGCGCCGTCGAACACTTCGGCCGGCTCGACACGCTGGTGGCGAACGCCGGCCGCACCATGTGGGCGCGCGCCGACGAGATCCGGGAGACCGCCGTTTTCCGCTCGGTGATGGAGTTGAACTATTTCTCGGTCGTCTGGCTGACGCTCGCGGCCCTGCCGCACCTCAAGGCGACCCGCGGGCGCCTCGTCCCGGTCGCCAGCGTCGCGGGCCTCACCGGCGTGCCGGAGCGCAGCGGCTATTGCGCCAGCAAGCATGCCGTCATCGGTTTTTTCGACGCGCTGCGCATCGAACTGGCCGACAGCGGGGTCACCGTCACGACGGTGTGTCCCGATTTCGTCGTCACCGAAATCCATCGCCGTGCGCTGGACGGGGAAGGCCGCCCACTCAGCGCCAGCCCGATGCAGGAGGCCCGCATCATGACGGCCGCGGAGTGCGCCGCGCTGATGGTGCCCGCGATCGCCGCGCGGCGCCGAATGCTGATCACCTCCACACGCGGGAAACTGGGGCGCCTCATGAAGCTCATCGCGCCGCGGCTCATCGACCGGATCGCCGCCCGGGCCATCGCCGAGCGCAAATGACGGGCCGGTGGCCTCAGCGATCCCGAACGCCGGCCAGGTCGTCGAGGAACCAGTTGAAGAAGCGGTTGATGTCGTAGATCTGCTCGGTGAGGCGATGATCGCCGTCGATCATGTGCAGGCTGGCGCGGTACTCCCGGGCAAAGCGGACGCTGTTCTCCGGCGGCACGATATCGTCCCGCCAGCCATGCACGATCGCGATGTGACCGGCCTGCGGCACGGGCGTGTGCTCCTCGTAACCCGGCATGAAAAACGCCGGTGCGAGCAGGAACAGGCCACGCACGTCGGGGAGGCGCGCCGACGCTGCGGCCGCAACATGCCCGCCCATGCTCGAGCCGACCAGCAGCAGCGGACAACCCAGCGGCGCGCAGTGCGTCACCAGTTTCTCCACGCGCGCACGCGGGTCGTCCACGCCGCGATAATCGACGCTGTCCACGGCCAGGCCCCGGTCGCGCGCCACCTCGGCCATCGCCGCGATCTTGCTTCCCCAGGGTCCGCTTTCCTTGCCGTGCGAAAAGCAGACGTACGGCTTCGCGCTCATCCCTCCCTACCAGTGGATGCCGCGCGTGACCTGGGCGAGGGCGATCTGCTCGGCGGATGCCGCGCTCTGGTCTTCCTTGACGCCCTTCGCTGCCGTCGAGTCCGGGAACATCTGGAACGCCGTGTTCATGCTGATCTCCATCGCCTTGGGGAACAGCAGGTGGAGAATCTGGGAGGAGATCCCCAGCCGCGTGGCGACCCGCTTGGGCTTGTGGATGACCGCCTCCGCCACCAGTTCGGCGGCCTCCTCCGGGCTGATCGTGGGCACGTTCTCGTAGATCTTGGTCGGCGCGATCATCGGCGTGCGAACCAGCGGCATGTTGATGGTGGTGAAACTGATGCCCTTGTGCGAAAGCTCCGATGCCGCACAGCGCGCGAATGCGTCGAGCGCCGCCTTGGAGGCGACGTAGGCCGAAAAGCGCGGCGCGTTCGACAGCACGCCGATGGAGGAGATATTGATCACGTGACCGCGGCGCTGCTCGATCATTTTAGGCAGCAGGCCCATGGTCATGCGCAGCGAGCCGAAGTAGTTCAGCTGCATGGTGCGCTCGAAATCATGGAAGCGGTCGAACGACAGGTGGACGCTGCGCCGGATCGATCGCCCCGCATTGTTGATCAGCACGTCGACCTGCCCGTGGTCCGCCAGCACCTTCTCGATCAGCCCGTCGATTTCCTCGAGGCTGGTCAAATCGCAGGTGTACCAGTGGGCTTCGCCGCCGCGCTTGTCGATATCGGACTGCGTTTCCCGCAGCGCTTCCTCGCCACGCGCGACCATGATGACCTTCGCGCCGGCCTCCGCCATGCGGTAGGCAGTGGCCTGGCCAATGCCGGAGGAGGCGCCGGTGACGAGCACGGTCTTGCCGCCGATCGCGCCGCGCAGGCTGCGGTCCACGAACAGGTCCGGGTCGAGATTGCGTTCCCAGTAATCCCAGAGCCGCCAGGCGTAGTCGGCCAGGTCCGGCAACTTGATGTCCGTGCCCTTCAGGAGCCGCTCGGTCTCGCGCGAATCGAAACGCGTCGGATAATTGATGTAACCCATCACCGATCGCGGGATGCCCAGGTCGTTTAGAACGCTGTCCACCACGCGCTTGACCGGCGGCAGCCCGGCCACGGTCTTCCAGATGTAGCCCGGCACGATGCCGAACATGCGCGCGTTGAAACGGGCGCTCATCTCGGGGGCGTGGGCGGCCTTGGCGAACAGGTTGAGCACTTCGCCGATGCGGCGTGGATGAGGATCCGTGAGATGGAAGCACTTGCCGTCTTCGCCGGGAACGTGCGCGATGTGATCCATCGCCGCCACCAGCCAGTCGACCGGCACCAGGTTGATACGCCCGCCCTCGATGCCGACGATGGGCATCCAGCCGGGCAGCGCCTGGCGGAGTTTCTGGATCAGCTTGAAGAAATAGTAGGGGCCGTCGATCTTCTCGATCTCGCCGGTGCGCGAATCGCCGACGACCATGCCGGGGCGGTAGATGCGCCAGGGGACCGAGCACTCGCGTCGCACGATGCCCTCCGAGTCGTGCTTGGTCCGAAAATAAGGATGCTCCAGGCCGGTCGCCTGCTCGAACATGTCTTCGCGGAAGATGCCGTCATAGGTGCCGGCGGATGCGATCGAGCTGACCTGGTGGAAGCAGCCGGCGCCCACGGCCTCGGCGAAACGCACCGCCTGGCGCGTGCCCTCGACGTTGACCTTGAGCTGCACCTCGAGGTCGGCGTTCATGTCGTAGATCGCCGCGAGATGGAAGAAATGGTCGATGTCGCCCTTGAGCTTCTCGCGAACTTCGTCCGCGACGCCGAGCAGCGGTTCCGCGAGGTTGCCGACGACGGGTATGACGCGCTCGCCCCCCTCGCCCCAGAACTCGCGCAGCGCGTCGATGTTTTCCAACTCGCGCTCCAGCATGAGCACGTAGACCTTGCCTTCACGGCGCAGCAGCTTCCTGATCAGGCGACGGCCAATGAACCCGGATCCGCCGGTGACGAAATAACTCATGTCGGGACTCCCCTCGCAGCTCGTTCTTGTTGGTCGCGAATCGCGGATATTAGCAGGGCTTTGCGGCCGGACGGCAGTCACGCGGCGCGGGCCGCCGGTGGCGGGCCCTGTGACGGTGGCCGTTACCCGGCTCAGCGTTTCAGATAAGCGGCCAGATCCTCGCGTGCCTGGTTGAGCACCGAATCGCGGTCCACGGACTCGAGAATCTCCTGCACGACGGCTTTCGGGCCCCCGTCGCCCCAGGACTTGCCCTGGGCGAAATAACGCTCCGCGACGCGACCGATCATGAAGGTCCCGTAATAGGAGACCGCGCCCTGGGCGCCCGCGGTCAGCACGGTGGACAGGCCGCCGGTGCCGGCCTTGAGCGTCGCGGACACGAAGTGCGTGAACCAGACCGTGCCCATCAGCAGGGTCATCTGCGTTGCGATCACGGTGACCAGGGATCCCGCCTCGCTGCGCGTCAGGGGCAGTCCGTACAGGCGTGACAGGTGCAGCACCAGGCCGGCATCGAGTGCCGCCGCGGCGAGCAGGTCTGCCACCGGCACCGGGTTCACCGCCACGGCCACGCCCTTGGCGATGCAGTACTGCCGTACCAGCCGCTCGGCGGCGCTGCGCCGTACCTCGACCACCCGCGCCCCCACCCGCTCACTGACGCGACCCGCGAACACGCCGGCCGTCACCGCGGCGAGGGTCTGCCCTTCCGCCTCCAGGATCGCCCACAGCCGCTCACGCAGCATGCCGACGTCCGGCGGCGGCACTTGTCGCTCTTCGCGCTCGGTGCCGTCTGCCGCCAGCAGCACCCGCGTGACCGGGGCCGGGTCCGCGGCCGCTGCGACGATATTCTGCGGCGCGATGCGCCCCGCGCCCCGCGTCCCAAGGCGGGCGAGCAGCACCGCACGCTCATCATCCGTGGAGCGGTCGGCCTTGTTCAGCACCAGCAGCAGGGGGCGCCCCGGC
>Ga0102941_1000256_pt1 | contig 24074 bp, 22 predicted proteins | sample SalPonR2_C_D2_MG_FD_79281 | JGI IMG/M metagenome (GOLD analysis project Ga0102941, IMG submission 79281) | Salt pond soil microbial communities from South San Francisco under conditions of wetland restoration - Salt Pond MetaG R2_C_D2_MG | ecosystem: Environmental > Aquatic > Marine > Intertidal... | reverse complement strand
CCCCTTCGGGGATTAATACCTTAATAGGAGCAAATATTTAAATTTATAATTTCAAAAATCATTTAACTAGAAGTGGAATGACTCCTGATATAGTACTATATTTATTTTTGGCGATTTACTTATGGTTATGAATAATTTTAAGGTAACCCCCAGGGCCCTGGGCCCAAGGCCCTTGTGTGAAAAATGCCTCGCTAGAGATCCCTAAGGGAAATGGTAATGAATTTTTCAGGTACAATAATATATTGAAAATCTAATTTAGTCCAGAGGTATAGGAACCGAATGCTTTATATGAAGATTTTCTTCCCGGGAAAGATCAATTTGGTTTGAACTCAGCTCTTTACCTTCGGAACTAAATACAGGTTCCACAATAGGGTCGGTGGGATTATTCTGTTTAACTTCAGTAATTTTAGCAATTGTACCCGAACTAAGTTTTACATAAGTACCTTTAATAGTATGGAATAGATTATCGTATAGAGTTGCTAATATTTCTTCATCAAAAGAATCGCCAGCTTTGTAAAATATATCTTCCATTCCTAAAGGTGGAAATAAGGCATCTCTTTTCGTTCTGGGATGGATCAATGATTCGTATATATCTGCTAATCCTAATATTTTAACTTCGTCGGACAATTTTTCTTCAGAGAGGCCTTCTGGATAACCTTTACCATTTTGGCGCTCGTGATGCTGCAAGATCATTTCTCCGATTTTTTGAAGCTCAGGATTAAATTTTTCAATAGAATTGTAACTCATTTTGGGGTGTTGTTTAAAGTAAAATAATTCATTTTTACCTAAAGCACCTTTGCCTTTCTTTAATATTCTGGCTGGCATCCTAGCAATTCCTATGTCATGATTCAATCCGACTACTAAGAGTCGTTCTAAAAATTCATCTTCATAATTCATTTTAATAGCCAAAAAAAGTGTAAAAATAGTGACATTGACAGAATGAGAAATATATAGATCATCTTCATTATAATATTTAGTAGCTTGCCTAACAAGAGAGTTATTCTGCTTAAGGAGAGGTATTACTTCATCAACATAGTCGTAAGAGTTTGATATATCGATTTGTTTTTGTGTTTGTAATTGATCGCGTTTGCTTTTGATATAGTCAAGTAAATCATGGTAAGTATCTTCTGCTGGAGAAACTTGATTATCCATAATTATTCCTATTTAATTATTAAGCAATGAGCCAACTGAAAAAAGTAATAAAAACCGTCTTTCTGGAGCGTCCCAAAGGAATCCTCCAAGGGAGTCCTAAGTGACCTCCGGTGGAGTCGAAGAATGATTATTACCTATTCTCTTCCATGGTTCGACTCTCCCTTGGGGAGCTCTATGAGGCGCTCACCATGACCATTTTATCGCTCCCCCCTTTTTTCAGCTGGCTAATGAACTACAATTAATTAATTTTTTGATAAAAATACAAATTATTTTTGTTTTAAATTCATTTGTAATTTTGGTTGAATATAAATAATCATATCTCTAATAAACTCGTAAAAAGTAAGTTTATAAAAATTTTATCTGCTGTAAGACGTAGTATTCTTTGAGGTTGAGATGTTAAACTATAACACCCTAGCAATAAACTACTTTGCGCCGTTCCGTCTTAGCCTCAAAGAGATGTCCATGACACGAGAGGCTCTTTTTACGAAACCATCATTTCTATAATTAAAAATAATCTTTTTTAAGTTTTTTTAAAATAAACTTGACATTACCATAAAAGGTATTTAATATATTGGTGTATTAATGAAGTATTACACTAAAAGGGAGTGATGATATGATCAAAATTAATGATTTAACATTTCAGTACCCCCATCAAAAAGAATTATTTACAGACCTAGATTTACAGATGGAGGAAGGAGCGATATATGGTTTACTGGGAAAAAATGGAGCAGGTAAAACAACTTTGTTGAAAATCATTGCTGGGTTGAGATTTCCTCAAAAAGGTAATTGCCATGCTTTTGGATATAAAACAGAGCAAAGGTGTCCAGAATTTCTGAATAAAATTTATTTTGTACCCGAGGAGTTTTATACCCCTCCAATTAGAATGGAAGAGTTTATTAATAGTTTTGCTCCTTTCTACCCTGATTTCAATTATGATGATCTAGAAGAGTATATTCAAGAATTTGAAATACCGGAGAAGGGTAATTTATCTTCCTTCTCGTATGGACAAAAAAAGAAATTTCTGGTCGCCTTTGGTTTGGCAACCAATTGTAAAGTTTTGATACTGGATGAGCCGACCAATGGACTTGACATTCCGAGTAAAAGTAAGTTCCGTCAGGTTTTGGCTTCCTCTATAACTGAGGATAGATCATTTATAATTTCCACCCATCAAGTTCGTGATATCGACCAATTAATCGATCCCATCGTGATACTTGATCAGGGAGAAATAATTTTCAATTATTCTCTCGATGAAATTTCCGAAAAACTTGCAATCAATATTGTTGATGAATTACCTGAAAGGGAAGTGCTCTATTATGAAAATACTCTGGGAGGTTATGCTGTGGTGGAAGAAAATGTTGAAAATAGAACTACGGCTATCGATGTAGAAACTGTTTTTAATGCAGTGATCAATAACAAAAATAAAATAAATAGAATATTTAAATAACTTTGGGGTTTGAAATGAAAATTAATAAATATTTCAGTTTTAAACGTTTATTATTACAGGTCAGGAATGATATTTCACGCAATTATCGCACCTGGCTTTTAACTCTAGGTGCAGTAACAGGCATTTTGGTTGCTATTGATATATTGCCCGGTATCTTTGCAGGTAAACCTTATGTTCCTGTGGTTCCATTTTATATTATATTTTTACTCATTGGTTTTATATTCAGTAGTGTAGTATTTTCTGAGATACATGATTCACAAAAGGGACTGGTATATTTTACAATACCTGCTTCAAATCTGGAAAGAGTTATCTCTAAAATCCTGATTTCAAATATTTTTTATATTTTGATCTCATTTGTCTATTTCAAAGTAATGTGTTTTTTATTGGGAGAAATAAATGGAGTGATATTCGGATTAAAAGGAGGGGCGTATAGTTTTAATTGGGATATTGCTCGAGCGTATTTTATCCTGCAGTCTATATTTTTATTTGCCAGTTCTTATTTCAAGAGTAAGGCTTTTATTAAACTTATTTTTTCCCTTTTTGTTCTGAATATTTTATTCTCAATTTATTTTACTGCTGGTTTTAGGTTGGTTTTTCAGGAGGCATTATCAGGAAATATGAACTATGACCTTTCTTTCACTTATTTACCAGACCTGGGAATAAATATATTTAATTCAGTAAAGTTTATTTTTAACTGGATATTTGCTCCATTTTTCTGGGTGTTAACTTATTTAAAAATTAGAGAGAAAGAGATTTAAATGAAATTTACAAAAAATAGTCCAATATATATTCAAATCAAAGATTATATCATTATGAAAATCTTGAAAAAAAAGTGGGAGCCAGAGAAGCGAATTCCCTCGATTCGAGATCTTGCTGTTACGCTTGAAGTTAATCCGAATACTGTCATGCGAGCCTATTCAGAATTGGAAGACGATAATATCATCTATAATAAACGTGGAATAGGGTATTTTGTTGAAGAAAATGCTCTTGATAAAGTTATAGAGCGAGAAAAAGAGAAATTTTTTGAAAAACAACTCCCCAAAATATTTAAAAAGATGGAATTACTTGATATAAATTTTGCTCAGATTAAAAAATATTATGAAAAAATAGAATAGAGGTAAAAATGAAAAAGTTAACTAATAAAGTATTATTGGGAACAGGACTCTTTATCATTATAGCAGGCACTATCTTGATGCTGCATCTAAAATCTGCAATAACTGAACATAAAGAAAAAAAAGTAAATCAATCTAAAGAAGAAATTCAAACGAAGTTTGAATCTAAAACAATAAGTAAAAACTATAATTTTGATAATTTTAATCAGGTGGATTTTCGCTGTAATTGCAACTCTGTTATCAAATATAAAGACACTTATGAAGTAAAGGTAGAGGCTCCCAGGGAGGTAATTGATTCAAAGCTGTTAGAAGTTGCTACGGAAGGAGAGACTTTGAAAATAATCAGTTCTGACTGGCATAATGAAGTAGATTCTAGCAAAATAAAAGTAGTAGTTTTTATGCCAAGTATAACAAAGCTGGATATTAGTAAAAGTGTATCAGTAAAATTAAGTGATTTTGAGCTTGATGATCTTGATATCCAAATGGCAGGAGCCTGTAAAATAGATGCTGAGAATAATAATATTGATAATTTAGTATTACAGAGTTTTGGTTCTTCTCAAGCCCTGTTTAAAGGAAGTAAAGTTAAAAATGCCAAAATAAATGCATTTGGTTCCAGTTTTGTTAGCATAACAATGGACGGCGGCACACTGGAAGGTAGTATCTTCGGAAGTGGGGAAGTTGTCTATTATGGCAAGTTAGAAAAAAAAGATATCAATACTATTGGTTCAACACAAGTGATACATAAATAATAATTGAGGAGGGAAACATGTTAATGAAGAGAAAAATAGTATTTTTTGTTTTAATAGTAATATTTGCAGTTAATCTTGTAATAGCAGGTACTAATGAAGTAGATATTGACATTGGGGATGATTTTAACTCAATCCAACTGGATTCTGCTGAGTATAAATTTGAAAAAGATTGGGTTTATATCTATAGAATTGATGATGATAATATGTATATAAAAATCACTTCTGATAAAGAATTATTTATCAATGGCGAAAGAATTAATATAGGTTTTTGGGATAAAAGACTTCTACATAAATATTATAAAAATCTGAGAAAAGTAAAGAGAATGTCTCAGGAATTAGCTCAAAAAGGAGCCGAACTTGGGTTAAAAGGAGGGGAGATGGCTTTAGAGGCTATATTAAAAATGCCATTAATATTATTGGATGGAACGGATGAATATGAGCAGGAAATAGAAGCAGAAGCGGATAAAATAGAAAAGGAAGCAGACAAATTGGAAAAACGTGGAGAAGAAATAGAAGAAATTGCTGATAAAGTAGGTAAGTATAAAAAGAAACTAAAAGCAAAGATAGAAGCATTAGACGCTCTGGAATGGTATTGAGAAAATTAATTCTAGTTATTTTAGTACAGTAATATTATAACAAAAGGAGCTATTATGAAAAAATATTTTATAATTTTATTATCTATCATTTGTTTTGTATTACTTGAAGCTCAGGAAAAAGAGGATAGACGAGCTTTAAATTTGACAATCAAGAATTATGGCATTGGAATTGGCCACTCAGCCCGCATAAATGGAATTCGAATCAATCTCAGTGATAGCAATCTAAAGGCAGTCAATGGAATCAATTTAACATTTTGGGCTCCCAAGACTACTGGTAATCCTAATTCTACAATAAATGGTCTTGCAGTTGGATTGGTGCGGACATATGCAGAAACAGTTAATGGGATCTCATTAGGTCCCGGGGTTAGTGGAGGTAGTTTAAATGGTATTCATACTGGTATTTTAGGAGCAGGTGCAGAGGATAATATAACTGGAATTGGTTTAGGTGGATTAGGTATTGGAGCAGGTTCAGATATGACTGGTATATTTTTGAGTGGATTAGGAATGGGATGTGGTGAAAATTTAACTGGAATAGGAATCGGCGGGCTGGGAGCAGGTGCCGGTGGTAATGTAAATGGAATCTTGCTGGGCGGTTTGGGAGCAGGTTGTGGAGAAAATATGAATGGAATTGCTATGGCTTTACTCGGTGCTGGCTGTGCTGAAGATTATCAAGGACTGGTTATAAGTGGCCTGGGTGCTGGAAGCGGAGAAAATTTCACAGGAATAGGTGTATCTGGTCTTGGATTAGGAAGTGGTAATAATTATACCGGTCTGGCAATTTCTGGTGTTGGATTTGGAGCCGGGAATAAGTTCACAGGCCTTGGTGTCTCCGGTTTTGCTGCCGGGGCGGGAAAATCTATGACAGGAGGAGTGCTCAGTCTGGGTATGATAGAAACACCATTATTGAAAGGTCTAGCTACTACCTCCTATATGAATGTTGATGAGTTCAGAGGGATTTCGATTGCGATTTTCAATAGAATAGATGAATTGCATGGATTGGAAGTCGGTGTTATAAACTATGCGGGTAATAATAGTGGAATCTTTAAAGTACTTCCGGGATTGAATTTACATTTATAATAGATGAAGAGAAATTAGATACAAAAAGTAAACCTGGAGGAAAAATTATGATAAATAAGGAGCAAAAAATGGCTAAAAAGTTATACAGAAATAATCAGACCGGAATAATTGCTGGTGTCTGCGCAGGATTGGGGGAATATTTTGATATAGACCCCGTTATTATTAGAATCTTTGGGCTTTTAATGTTCTTTTCATTTGGCATAGGATTGTTAGTCTATATAATCGCCTGGATTATTGTACCTACAAAAGAAAAACTAAGTAGTCAGAGTGAAGAAAATTCCACAGAATTCACATATGAGCAGGATGGAAATAAAAAAAGTAAAAAAGCTAGATTAATAGTAGGAGTAATTTTATTAATAATGGGAATATTCCTCTTAATTAATCAACACTGGTATTTTATTGGAATTGAAAAAATTTTTCATATTGCTACTAATTTTTTGATTCCAGCAATATTAATTGGAATTGGTATAAATCTATTGATTAAATGGAAACACAAAGATAAAAGCCAATAAATATTGAGGGGAGTTTATAAAATCAAAGATTAAGTTAAATATTTTGGAAAGCCAGAGAGAATATCGCGGTCCTTTTATAGCGGCAAATATTGTAAGAATTGATTCTTGAGATTGATAGAACTTTACAACTAAGGGTTTACAAATATTCATCAAAAATCTAGGGGGTTATTATCTTTATGATAGTCCCAATAAAAATGTTGAGGCATTTTAATTTTTCCGTCGACTCAATCTCTGGACTCGGGCCACTAATTCTCGAGGTGAAAAAGGTTTAACAATATAATCATCAGCACCAGTTTCCAAACCATGGATAATATCGTGTTCTTTACCCATAGAAGTGAGGATTATAATGGGTATGTCCTGCGTTGCTTCCTTATTCTTTAATTTTTCAATAATTTCAAAACCGCTCATTTCTTGGAGTTTAATATTGATAATAATCATTGAATAAGAAGGATCGTCTTGAAGTAAATTTAATACTTCTTTCCCCTCTGTAACAAATTTCACTTCATAATTTTCTCTTTCCAATCTATGTGTGATCAATGAATTTGTTATTTCATCATTTTCGGCCAGGATGATCTTTTTCTTTTCTGGTTCTCTACATTTGGAAGAACATAAAATTTGGCCCGTACCTTTCTCTCGGGCCTGATTTAAAATTTCGGAAACTTTAAAATAAGCATCTTGAATATCAGTCGCATATTGAAATTGTTTACTACCTGCAGAAAAAGTGGTCTCAATTGCAGTGTTTTTATCAAGCTCAATTGGATTATCTCTTACATATTGATAAAAATCAGAGATGATTTGCATAGCTTCTTTTTCCTTGATATCAGGAAAAAATAATAAATATTCTTCTCCATACCAGTGGCAGTAGTACTTTTCAATAATAATTTCTTCCTGAATAAATTGATTAAATTCATTTAAAATTTTATTAATCTCTTTTTGGGCAAATTTTTCTTCTATTTCATTCAGATTATCTATATCCAAAAGCGTCAGTGTATATGGGTCAATATCAGAATTTTGTCTCTGAAGAGAATTGAATTTTTTGATCAGTTTCTTTTTGGAGAGTAGATTGGTTACTATTTGTATAGCCGGTTCATCTAAGGAAGTAGATTCTACTAGATCAACCAGATCATTAATATCAAAGGGCTTGGTAATGAATTTTTCAGCACCAAGAGCCAAACATTCTTCTCTTATTCTTCCAATATCTTCATCACTCAATATGATGATAGGAATGGGCATAGTATTGGGCTGGCTTTTCAACTCAGCCAAAACATCTCGCCCATCTATATCAGGAAGTATGATATCCATAATTATTAAAGATATATCATTTTCCAATAATTCTGTTTGGGCCCTCAACTTATTTTCAACCTGAATGATATTATATTCGGATTTGGGTAAAATTGAATTAATGAGTTCAATTGTCAATTCATCATCGTCAATAATTAATATATTTTTTTTATTCTTTTTTTGGTTTAAATCTAACATGCTGTTAACAGTAGTAATGAAGTTCTCTACTCCTCGATAAAAATCTTCTCCTGACAGCTCATCAATCCTATCTGCTTCTGTTCCAATCTTTTCGTAACCAAAGCTACTTGCAGTATTTTTTAAACTATGTAGGATTCTTCTAATTGATTCTTCTGCTTGATCGGAACTCTCAGCACTGCTTATCTGGTTCAGTCCAAATTTTAACCCCTTAATTTTTTTAGGGAGCAATTGTCGAAAAGTATTTTTTAAATCAGCCATATTATCCTTTCTTTACTGATAATCAATAAATTTAATTAATTGATATTTTCACTATAATCTCTCATATTGTTTTACACAGGAGTGTTAAAATCTGTAAAATATAGATAAGAAATGAAAGTGATTAAACAAATTATTAATAAAATTGTTAACTTTTTGCCTTTTGTGCGTTCTATAATAGAAACACAAGGATCTTCTGCAAAAAGATTTTTAATTGGGATGTTAAGTATATTGATATTATTTTTGCTTTGTATCTCTGCTATTTTTATTCTGGTTACCTTACTTTTGCGATTAAAAAATTATTTAAAAGCACAAAAGTGGAGTAATTTTGAAGAGAAATGGCATGATGATCTGCTGGATATATTAGCAGGGGATAAATCTCCTGATGTATTGATGAAAAAAGTGGGAGAGGATCAAAAATTATACTTTCTGGATTATTTATTTAAATTTGCCTTGAGAATAAAAGGGCAGGAATTGAATATACTTTCAGACATTGCAAAAAACTATCATAGTACTCTTATCAAAAGATTGGATAAAGGAGATACGACACAGAAAATAAGAGCTATTATCACACTCGATAAATTAGAAATTAAAAATTTAGAAGATAAATATTTGCAGCTTTTACATGACAAAAGTCCTATGGTATCTTTGTATGCAGCGCGGGTTTTAATAAGACAAGCAGAATCCAATCTTGAAGAATATTTAAAACAAATTATACAGATTTTACCCAGGTATGAAGACTGGAGCTATAGATTAATATCTCAAATATTGACCCGGGCTGGCTCAGAGCAGGCCGGTTTTTTTAGAGAAAAATTTTTGGACCAAGAGACAAATCCGAAAACTAGAGTTATAATAGGTCAGACTTTAATCAATTTAAAAGATGTTAGAGCAGCAGATTCAGCTGAGCAGGTATTGCGTAAAAATCCTTCCCGGCAACTAACTTTGACCTGTCTGGAAATCATCAGTAAGATTGGGTTACCAAAACATAGAGAAATAGTAAGACAACTAGCCCGGTCCTCTGATCCTGGAATCAAAGCCCAAGCAATAGAGGCTTTAGGAACAATAGGCGAAAAAGAGGATATAGAAACTATTAAAAAAGAATTTATTGATCAGTCTAACTGGGTGGCAATGCATTCTGCCAGAGCACTGAAAGATATGAAAGCTGAGGAAACATTAGAGGAATTATCTCAACTGGATAATTATAAAGCTAATATGGCATTACAGGTGTTGAATTAATATGATAGGTTATTTTAATGAAGTTCTATCTCCGATTTTAAGGAAAGGTTTTGCACACTTTTATTCGATTTTTAAGATAGTCGTAATTATATATTTCTTATTTTTAAATTTTTCTTATCTATTCACCACAATGCTTTCTTTTAAATTTTTAAGAAAATATGCCCATCGTTTAAAATCAATCGTAATAGAAGATCTTATTCAGTCTTCTGATCCGCCTCCAGTGACTTTATTGGCCCCCGCTTACAATGAAGCACCTTCAATTGTAGAATCTGTTAAATCTTTGCTGTATCTCAATTATCCGGATTATGAAATAATTGTAATTAATGACGGCTCAACCGATGCAACTTTAGAAAAGTTAAAGAAAAATTATAAGTTGAAGAAAGCTGCTCGAGGTCCTCTATCAAATATTGAAACAGCTCCAGTAAAAGAGATATATCAAAGTGAACGTTATCCAGAATTGTGGGTAATAGATAAGGAAAATGGAGGTAAAGCTGATGCTTTGAATACTGGGATTAATTACTGCCACACTCCGCTATATTGTGCGATGGATTCAGATAGCCTTTTAGAAAAGGATGCTTTGATCAGGCTGGTTCGACCGTATTTGGAAAATGAACACACTGTTGCTGCTGGAGGTATTATTAGAATTGCTAATGGTTGCAAAATTGAAAACGGTAATATTGAGGAAGTAAGTCTGCCTAAAAATACCCTGGCTGGGTTTCAAACTGCAGAATATTTACGGGCCTTTTTAAGTGGAAGAATGGGCTGGGATGTTATTAATGCTACTTTAATAATTTCAGGTGCTTTTGGTATGTTTGACAGAGAAACTGCAGTGAGAGTGGGAGGGTATGACACTGATACGGTTGGAGAAGATATGGATCTGGTGGTCAAAATGCATCATTATTGTAGAAAGAACCAAAATGAATATAAGGTCACCTATGTCCCTGATCCAGTGGCCTGGACAGAGGTTCCAGAAGATCTGACAACATTGGGTAAACAGAGAGAAAGATGGCAAAGGGGACTCTATGAAACAATGACCAAACACAAAGAAATGCTCTTAAACCCCAAATATGGTACAGTTGGTATGCTGGCCTATCCTTATTTTTATTTTCTAGAAATGTTAGGTCCGTTAATTGAACTACCGGGTTATATCTTTTTTGTATTTGCTTTAATTTTAGGGGAGGTTTCGCCTCTATTTGCGATTTTATTTTTGACTGTTGCTTTTGTCTTTGGTATAACTTTATCAGTTACCAGTATTGGACTGGAAGAAATGACTTTTAGACGATTTCAAAAAATGTCAGATTTAGTAAAATTATATGGTTATGCAATTCTAGAAAATTTTGGTTTTAGACAATTAACTGTTTTCTGGCGGATTAAAGGTTTATTTTCCGCTATGCGTGGAAAAAATAAAAGCTGGGGTGAAATGACAAGGAAAGGATTTGGGGATAATGATGAAGATGAAGAATAAACCAAATAGATTTAGTATAGGACTGGTCGTATTAATCCTGTTTTTAGAAGTTGGGTTCATATTTGCAGAAAAAAGTTTTAATCCGGACAAACAATTCAAAAAAGCGCGAAAATTAGCTTTTGCGGATAAGAGAGAAGATGCAAGGCAAATCTGCAAAAGAATACTTAGAAAATATCCAGATTATTATGATGTTAGGATCTTTCTTGCTCGTGTTTATGCCTGGGATAAGAACTATTCAAAAGCAAAAAAAGAAGTACAAAAGGTGCTTAAAGAGGACCAGGATAATCAAGCAGCCTACCATACTATCGTAGATATTGAATTTTGGAGCAAAAATAATAAAAAGGCCTTAAATTTAGTAAATCAGGGACTTAAATATCATCCAACAGACACAAAATTATTATATAAAAAAGCCCGGGTTCTAAATTCAGAAGGAAATTCCAAGCAAGCCTCACAAATCCTTGACAATTTATTGCAGCTAGATCCCTCTTATGCTCAGGCTCAGAAATTGTATAATGACCTCAATAAGAATCAGGATAATTATCAAGCCGATATAAGTTATCGATATGATACTTTTGATGATACTGATTCCGAATGGGACTGGGGTTGTTTAAAATCAAGCCGAGAACCCTGGCAATTATTGAGTTTAGATCTATCAAGAAGAATGAATTTTGGTGAGCTGATAGGTAGGATTAATTATGCTCAAAGGTTTGGAAGGCAGGGATTACAGTATGAGCTGGAAACATATCCGCGACTTTGGTCGGGCGCTTATTCCTATCTTAGTATAGGATATTCGGGCTCAGAAATATTACCAAATTATAGAGCTGGTGGAGAAATCTACCAATCGTTGGCGTGGAAATTAGAAGGTTCTCTGGGATGGAGATATATGGATTTTAGAACCACACAGGTCAATACTTTTACATTGTCATTGGGAAAATACTATAGAAATTATTGGATTAATATACGGACTTATTTATCCCCTCAGGATGTGTCTTTTTCCAGGTCCTGGTTTTTACATATACGTAGATATTTACAGAACACAGATAATTATCTTTTTATAATGTTTGGATACGGTACTTCTCCTGATAATACTTTAGCTCAGGAACAAGTCAATTATCATTCCTCTAAAAAAGTTATCTTAGGTGGACAACATAGATTGAGTAGCTCCTTAGGTCTGGAATGGCAACTCCATCTGGAAAATGATGAAATCACAAATGGAAGATATCTCAAAAGTTGTAGGTATGAAGTGGGGTTATCTTATCAATTTTGATCTTCTTTTTTAGCAACTAACAAAAACTAATAGAAGCGTAGAAAAAAACAAAAATAATTATTACTGGGATTCACTTTGTGAAATTAGACTGGGTAGCAGAATCTGTTTTGATATAGGAATAATAAACTAATAGCATTGACACCCCAAAGGGACAGGCGGTCAATGCACTCCAAAAAAATCATTTCTAAAGTCATTACAAAATGTTATATTTTAATGATATATAAATTGAAGGAGAGATATGAGTATAAAATCTTTTATAGAAGATTTATTTTCCGAAAACAAAAATTATATAAGAAAGCAAGATATACATAGAGATATGAAAGATCTTCCCCTTGGTATCCAGGACTTTAAAAAGATAAGAAAAAAGGATTATCTTTATGTAGATAAAACTGAGCATCTCTATAAATTAATAGACCAGGGCGAAGTTTATTTTCTCTCAAGACCGAGAAGATTCGGAAAATCTCTTACCGTTTCCACATTAGAGTATTTATTCAAAGGTGAAAAGGAGCTGTTCAAAGGAACTTACATCTACGACAAACACGATTTTGAAGAACATCCTGTTATTAATCTATCTATGGATGGTAGATCTACTGACTCAACAAAAAAATTTGAAGAAAGCCTGAGATTAACATTAGAAAAATTATACGAAAAATACGATCTAGAAATGAGAACTGATATGCTTCCTGAAGCCTTTGAAGAATTGATTGAAAAGATAGCAAACAAATATAAAGATGTAGTAGTCCTAATAGATGAATATGACAAACCTATATTAGACAATATTGAGAATCCTGAAAAAGCGGATAAAATCAGAGAAATATTAAGATCATTCTATTCTATATTGAAAAAAGTTGATCCTTACTTAAAATTTATCTTCATCACAGGAATCACAAAAGCATCTAAGGTGAGTATTTTTTCAGATTTAAATCAATTAACAGACTTAACTTTAAACTCTAAAATGTCTGACATCTTAGGTTATACTAAAGAAGATATTGCAGAATTCTTTCCTGAAAGAATTGGAAAGGCAAAGAAAGAATTAGGATTAACTGAAGAAGAATTTTGGAGTAAACTGCAAGAATGGTACAATGGTTATTCTTGGGATGGTGAGGATTTCGTCTACAACCCTTATTCTATATTGAGTTTCTTTTTCAATAATGAATTCGACAACTACTGGTTTGAATCAGGGTCTCCGAGCTTTATTGTCAAGTATGCAAAAAAGAATGAACTGGAAGAAGAAGATTTTCAGAATGTAAAAGTGACCCAGAGTTTTCATTCTAAATACGATATAGAGAACGCCCCTTCCTACTCTTTTTTATGGCAGGCAGGATATTTAACAATTAAGAAAGTTACTAGAAATAGTTATATTTTAGATTATCCGAATAAGGAAGTTGATAAATCTATGAAAGAGTTGTTATTAGGTGCTGTCTACGACTTAGATGACAAAGAAATCGGTAATATAGAAGATGACTTATTTGAATACTATGATAATAATGATATAGATGGTATGATAGAAGAATTCAAAAAAGCATATTCTGCGATACCGCATCAGAAACATGTGAAAAAAGAAGGTTTCTATGATTCTATTGCTTATACTTTTTTATTGACTGCTGGAATTGATGCCCGGGCAGAAGAGAGCACTTCCAGGGGAGACAGCGATATAGTTCTTGAGAAGGATGCCAGAGTCTTTATATTTGAGTTCAAGAATGACAAGCCTGAAGTGGGTATTGAACAGATCAAAGAGAAAGGTTATGCTGAGAAGTACGATAAGAAGAAGTTCTTTGTTGGTATCGAGTTAGACTTTGATGAAAGAAATATAGTGGATTATAAGGTTGAAGAACAGTATTAACCACTTCTTAATAACAACAAAACCGAAACATTTATATACTAGTTTTATCTATGTTATGAGTACAATGGGAAACCTTACAGATAAGATAAAAAAGATTGGTTTGAGTCTTTTGGTGGGTAGTACTATTTCCCATGCTGCAGATTCTTTAGATGTTTCTGGTCAAGTCCATAATAAAGCTAACGAACCTGTTAAAGAGGAGGTTGTTGTAGAGAACAACAAAGGAGAAGGCAAGACCGTAACTAGTAATGGTAACTATACTATTACTATACCTAAGAGCACGGTTCCTGTTGTTGAGAACGATATAGATGTTGATAAGAACTTCAGAGGAGAGTTAGAGATATACAACGTCCTTGGTCAAAAAGTTAAGGAAGTTGACTATAATGGAGAGCTTTCTTTGAATAATATCAGTGACGCCTGGGACGGAACTAATGAATCAGGCAGTAAAGTAGGAGACGGTGTGTTCTTGTATAGGTTGAGAGATGATGACCAGGTCATAGCCAGTGGTAAGTTGACTCCTGCAGATGTAAGTGGTGCTATCGGTTCTATCGAGAAGCACGTAGATATACAGAATTATAGAGATAATAATTCAGGAAATCGTTTGGCTAAAACTTCTATGAGTACTACTAATGCTCCTGAATATACAACTTGGCTTAATTTTAAAGGAGACAATATAGAAGATAAGATCGATGTAAAGGTAAAAGTCCAGGATGATGACCATGATGATGAAGGAGAAGCTTCTAATATTATAACAGTAGATGAGTATGCAAACTGGACAGGATCTATAGACGATGTTGTTATGACTAATTCCACCTCTAAAGATATAAGTAGTTATGTTGAGAATGATGATAAAGACCACAACATAGAGCTTATAACAAAGAATGATAACATAACTATAACTGACGATGGTGTTATAAACTACAACGGAGATAAGTATAAAGCAGATAGTAGTCTGATGAATGCTGTTGTTATAGAGGGAGAAAACACAGACACTTCTAACAGCTTCTGGGTCAAGTATAAGCCAGAGAAACATGAGGTTAGTGGTAATATAATATCTACTACTGATACAAATGAGACTATCGATAATGCTATTATTAAGTTTATCAATGAAAACTATACTAAGAAAGATACGGCAAATAGTGATGGTGAATACTCTGTCGAAGTCTTCGATAAAGGTCATCATGATGTTATCATCGAAAATCCAGATATAATAACAAGAAGGACTGGTGTCGATGTAAACGGAGACAAGATTTACAGGCCAGATGTTATAGATTCTGCCAATACTGTTATAGATAGCGTGGCTCTTAGTATGTTAGATGAAGTGTTTAGAAGAGACTACCATGGTGGAGAGATGTTATTCTGGCAGAACGATGATCCAGAGATATTCTTAGATACTGCTAATGTTTATGATGAAAATGGAGTAGTAGATTATAATGGAGATACAGGGATAGACTCTGTCAAATCCTGGTTGAATGAAAGTAACCAATTTTCTCCAAGTTTGAGAGGTAAAGAGATCAACTTTACAGATAATAAAGATAACATGTACGATGAAGGAACCTTCGTTCAATTTATGGTTAAAGATAGTGACGTTAATGGTGCCTTCTTCTTTGAAGGAGAGAACGGTAAGATGAAGTCTGCTGCCGCCTACTATACTATTGATTCATATACCAAAGAGACCGTCTTCGAAGAGAACACATCAGGAGGTCTTTGTGCCGTCGATCAATATTGGCCTGATAAAGGTCAAATGAGATCAGTATTTGCAATAGCACCTTATCCTACTAAATTAGATACTTTATTTAGGACCATAAGAGAGATGAGGAGAGAAGACGGCATGATAAAACCAGGAGACACAGACCATAGATATCAAGATATACAGGGGAACCTGAATAAAAGTGTCAACACTTTACAGAAGTCGTCAGGGATAAAGGATGGATATCATGTAATTTTCTATGATGACAATAAAGTAGAGAGAAAATACTTTGAAAATAAAAGTAAACTACCTGATGAATTCAAGCCTATAAAATAATAATTCTATTTAAAAAGATAAAAAATCAATATGTTGATATAGTATCTGTACAATGATAATCTGTGTCTCCAGCACTACAAGCATTAGGACAACATGCTTCATTACCACTTATTGAACCATCACTTGGCCATGTATCTGGCCCACATTTATCTTCTGGGTTTTTACACCTTTCTCCTACACTATCCCATTCTTTACCATCTGGGCAGCAGTGGTTTGAAGAGCACCATTCTCCTGAGGAACAGTCACCGTCATTGAAACATTCTTTACAAGTTATCCCTCCAGTATACTTAGAAACTTCTCCTGAAGGACAGCAGAATGAAGTTCCACCTTCACCATTAGGATAATTATTTGTCGAGTCTGCACAATTGCCTGAACAACAATCTGAATTATAAGTACATCCGTTAGTATTTGTTGTACAACAAGTATTACTTTCACATTTTTCTCCTGTAGAACAATCACTGTCTGATATACAGTCTACACATTTTCTATCTCCAAAACTATAAACTTCATCTGGATTACAACAACGCCCTTTACTTAATTCTAATCCTGAACAACAAGGAGTGCCATAATTTCCATGAGTTGTACAACACGAACCACAATCTGCAGAACATGAATCACAATCCTCATCCCACTGACAAGTTCCATCTCCGCACCAACTACTTGTACACGTTCCTCCATGACATTCTTGAGAACCATCGTCCCAAGAACCATCTCCTAAGTCATCACAAACGTATCCATCATTACCTCTACAAACAGATGTCTCTGAACCAAATTCACAACCATAATATAAATCACTATCCGGACAAGCAGCATAATCTGTATGACATCCATAGTCATAGAGTCCTGGTCCAGAACTACATACACCACTTCCTCCATTACATGTTTCATCTACAGAACCGTCACAGTCATCATCTTTATAATTACACGTTTCAGATGTACTACAATCATCAGAACATGAGTCACAATCCTCTCCAGAATCACAATAGCCATCTCCACAGTATGGATCTGAACTTCTACAAGTACCATGGACACAATGACCTGAACAACAGTCTCCATCGTCATTACAAGAATTTCCTTTAGAAGTGCACACCCTTACACAAGATCCATCTTGACATTCTTTATTATCACCACAGGGCGTACCATCTGATACTATTCTACATTCTCCATATCTGTCATTTGTTCCTATATGACAAGCTTCACATGTTGAACAACCAAAATCATTCTCACATCTATCATCTTCATTAATACAACTTCCGTCAACACAAGATTTATAACCATTACAGTTACCATCATCATCTACACAACTATCTCCGGAACAAATCTGACAACCAGAACACTGACTATCATCACTTACACATGATCCACTTGAACAGGTTTTACAACCAGAACAACTACTAGAACTGACCGTCCAGCCCCCACTATCTCCCCTATCACAATCACATACAGTATCTCCATCACAATAAGTACAGCTGCTTCTTCCACAATTTCGAAAACACCCACTATTACCACTACAACCTTCCACATCTACTGCACTGACTAAACCAATTACAATGAACAATCCAAAGATGAGTAAGATCTTCTTTTTCATTCTGTATAATACCTCTTGATCTCTTTACAACCGACTTTTGACATATTTTGACAGTTAGTAGTGAAATACATACAATCGTTCTTTGAAGTAGCATCTTCAGGTAACTCATTACACAAAGTTGTGTTCATATTTGTGATAGCTTCTCCAATTGTATCTATTTGATCTTGAGTCATATTACCTGGAAGCGTAGTAGTAGTCGTACTTGTTGTAGTCGTAGTCTCCTGTAGATTTTGAGTAGTCTCATTCAAGGTTGTCGTAGTAGTTCTGTTAACAAATTCTTCGTTTCCTGTTGGCATGACAACGAACAATAAGATCAAACCTAATAAGACAACAAGTCCTGGATATATTAACTTTATCTTCTTCTTCCTTTTATAATGCTTAAAGTGATGGTCAACTTTATCCTCATGATGTCCTGCGTCTTTCAAAGCTTTCTTTACCTGTTCTTCTGATAACCCAGAATCTAAAGCATCTTCGATGTACTGGATTATCTCCTTGGATATCTTTTTCTTTGCCATTTTCAATTATACGATATTACGTTCATCCTCACTTGTTCTCCATTTATCGTTACGATACGCTCTGTCCTTACAACGTCTTAAATATTAGCAACTAACAAATACAAACAAACACGAACAAAAATAAAAAACTGTCTACTACTGGAATTCACTTCGTGAATTCAGATTTGGTAGCAGAACACGTTCTGCTACAGGATTAATAAACTAATAGCATTGACACCCCAAAGGGACAGGCGGTCAATGCACTCCAAAAAAATCATTTCTAAAGTCATTACAAAATGTTATATTTTAATGATATAAAAACTGAAGGAGAGATATGAGTATAAAATCTTTTATAGAAGATTTATTTTCCGAAAACAAAAATTATATAAGAAAGCAAGATATACATAGAGATATGAAAGATTTACCAATTGGTATCCAGGACTTTAAAAGTATTATCAAAGGAGATTTTGTCTATGTGGATAAGACTAAGCCGATCTACGAACTTGTAAAACCAGACAAAGGAATTTATTTCATTTCTCGACCGAGAAGATTCGGTAAATCTCTTACTGTTTCTACATTAGAGTATTTATTTAAAGGTGAAAAGGAGCTATTCAAAGGAACTTACATCTACGACAAACACGATTTTGAAGAACGTCCCGTTATAAAATTATCCATGACATCGATAGATACCAGTAGTGTAAAAAGTCTGAAAGAGACATTGATAGAAACATTACAAGATATTTGCGAAGATTATAACATAGATATACATTCTAAATATCCGAAAACTGTATTAAAAAAGATGGTCAAAAAACTTGCAAAGAGAGATAATAAAGTTGTGATCTTAATAGACGAATACGACAAGCCTATACTAAATCATATTGAAAATAAAGAGAAAGCGGATAAAATCAGAAAGGAACTTAGAAATTTCTACTCTATCTTGAAAGATTTAGGTTCACACCTAAAATATATTTTCATCACAGGGATCACAAAAGCATCCAAGGTAAGTATCTTCTCAGACCTGAATCAGTTGACAGACTTAACTTTAAATTCTGAAATGTCTGATATGTTAGGATATACTAAAGAAGATATTGCAGAATTCTTCCCTGAGAGGATTGAGAAAGTTAGAGAAGAATTAGAGTTAACTGAAGAAGAATTTTGGAGTAAACTGCAAGAATGGTACAATGGTTATTCATGGAATGGACAAGACTTCGTCTACAATCCATATTCAATATTGAATTTCTTTTTCAACAACGAATTCGACAACTACTGGTTTGAATCAGGCTCTCCCAGTTTCCTTATAAAATACATGAAAGAAAATAATCTTAAAGAATCAAAATTTAATAAAGTTAGAGTAGGAAAAAATTTCCATTCAAAATACGATATAGAAGAATCTCCTCCATATTCATTTTTGTGGCAAGCAGGATATCTGACAATAAAAGAAAAAGTGGAAAATACCTATCTGTTAGAATATCCGAACAAAGAGGTACAAGACTCGATGAACGATATATTGTTAACTACATATTACAATTTAGAGGAAGAAGTAAAAGGCGAAATAACCTTAAACCTTAGGAGGGCAATTAAACGGAACGATATTGATACTATCATACAAGAATTCAAAAGAACACTTTCAAGTATAACATTTCATCAGCATATAAAGAAAGAATCCTACTATAATACTGCAATTTATACTTTACTAAGAGGTACAGGTATAAATGCTAAGATAGAGGAAGCGACAAGTAAAGGTCGAAGTGACCTGGTTATAGAAGAGAAAGAAAAGGTCTTTGTCTTTGAATTCAAGAATGACAAGCCTGAAGTGGGTATTGAGCAGATCAAAGAGAAAGGTTATGCTGAGAAATATGATAAGAAAAAGTTCTTTGTTGGTATCGAATTAGATTTTGATAAAAGGAATATAGTGGATTATAAGGTTGAGGAACGAGATTAATTCTTTTGGCAGCTAACCCCCAAGGGAGCCTCCTTAGGAGTCCTAGGTGACTTAAGGGACAAAAACGAACAAAAAAATAAAGTTAAGCACTACTGGAATTCACTTCGTGAATTCAGGCTTGGTAGTAGAATTCATTCCACTAGGAAAATAATAAGCTAATAGCATTGACACCCCAAAGGGGCAGGCAGTCCAGGAACTCCAAAATTAGGGCAAATCAATCATAAAAGTAGCAATATTAAAATTTGATATTGCAATTCTCGTAATCAAATCTTAAACTATCAATGACTGAAAAAATATAATAGTCATAGAGTATTAATAAAAGAGGATGTAATGCCAACCAAATTTTCAGAAGAAGAACAGAAACGAATAAAACAAAAACTGATTGCAAAAGGGACAAAATTATTTTCCAGATATGGCTTCTCTAAAACCAGTGTGAAAGAAATAACTGAGGCAGCAGGAATATCCAAGGGAGCTTTTTACAGTTTTTTCGACTCCAAAGCTGAACTCTATTATTATGTTGTGGAAGCTGAAGCACAGAAAATCAGAGAAAAAGCCAAAAATATCCTTACCGGAAAAAATGGAAACGCAAAAGATCAAATCCGGAAGTTTATGCATTTCTTATTGAATAGAGTAGAAAATAATAATCTAACCAGAAGATTATTTGAGGAAAATGAATTTGAAAAAGTGGTTCAAAAATTAGGTCCAGATAAAATGGATCAGCATAGGCAGTTTTCATTTGACGCTTTTGTACCAATTTTTAGAAAATGGCAGGAAAAGGGAGAAATAATAGAAGGTGACCCGGAAGTTTTACTCGGAGTTATTAGAGCAGTATTTGCAGTCGCCTTACATAAAGAGGAAATAGGAGAAGATATTTTTCCCGAAGTAATGGATAAATTGATTGAGTTTGTGAGTCAGGGTATTGGCAAAGAATAAAGCACAGAGTTTGTTTAGGATGAACCTTAGAAATAACATTTAGGAGAAAAAATGATTGAAGTAAAAGAATTATTCTATACCTATCCTAATGATGATCAACCGACTTTAAAAGATTTGAATTTTAAAGTAGAAAAAGGAGAGATTTTTGGTTTTCTGGGGCCCTCTGGAGCGGGCAAGACTACTACGCAAAAAATATTATTAGGGGTATTACAAAATTATCAGGGAAAAATTGTTCTAAATAATCACAATATGGATCAAATCGCCCCTACTTTTTATGAAAATATTGGAGTTGCCTTTGAGTTTCCCAACTTTTTCACCAAACTGACCGGGATGGAAAATCTTAACTTTTTTCGATCTTTATACTCTCAAAAAACTCAAGAACCAGAAAAATTATTACAGATGGTAGGTTTAATAGATGATGCGGAGGTGAGAGTTGAGAATTATTCCAAAGGCATGAAAACTAGAATTAATTTTTGTAGAGCACTGATTAATAATCCAGATATTTTATTTTTAGATGAACCTACTTCTGGACTTGATCCTGCTAATCAAAAGAATATCAAAAATATAATCAAAGATCAGAAGAAACAAGGCCGGACCGTCTTCCTCACTACACATAATATGACAGTTGCGGATCAGGTCTGTGATCGAATTGGTTTTATTACCGATGGAGAAATCAATCTAATTGATTCTCCTCGAAATTTAAAAGTCCAAAATGGAGAAAAGATAGTAAACATTGAATATATTCAGAATTCTCACATAAAAACTAAGTCTTTTGACCTAAATACTTTAGGAGAAAATGAAGAGTTTCTTGATGTGGTAAGAACTCATGAGGTTAAAACCATTCATTCCCAGGAAGCCACTCTGGAGGATGTATTCATCAAAACTACAGGAAAGGAGTTGCGATGAGACTTGCCTCAGCAATATATTACGACGTTAAAAACCAATATAGAAGCGGGTTCTATTTTGCCTATCTGATTGTCTGTCTGATCTATATTGCCGCACTTCGTCAATTTCCAGCCCATATCACAAAACAGATAACTACAATAATCATATTCATAGATCCTTCAATATTGGGCTTTTACTTCATAGGAGGACTGATTTTATTAGAGAAAAGACAGAGGACTCTTTACGGATTATTTATAACACCTATGTCAGTATCTGAATATTTACTTTCCAAAGCAATTTCTCTTACTCTTTTGGCAATATTGAGTAGTGTTTTGATAGCATTTTCTGTGATTGGAACTAGTATAAATCTGGCATTATTTATTTTCACTATAATTTTATCCTCTATTCTATTCGTTTTTATTGGCATAGCAGTAGTGGTCCGGGTTCCGGATTTAAATCACTATTTATTTTTATCGGCACTACCCATGATAGTTATTGCTGCCCCTATTTTGGACTATCTGGAAGTAATCCAGAGCAATCTATTTTATCTATCTCCAGCTCACCCGGTCTTAAATCTATTATCAGAAGCGATCAGTGATGCATCTGAGATATCATACATTAATTTTATGGCAATAGCTATCTGGCTGATAATAGGCTATTTCTGGGCGCGAAAATGGTTTCAAACATATGTAGTAGAAAAAACAGGAGCATAAAAATGAATAAAATACTGGAATTATCACATTCGCATTTCAAAAGAATTTTGCGGGAACCTTTTTTGACTTTTATTTTTCTATTACCGTTTTTGATTGGTTTGATCTTTCGAATATTAATTCCAATGGTGCAACCTCTGCTTATTTCTTACTTTAATCTGGCAGAATATTATCCTTTGATAATGACTATCCTGGTTCTACTGACTCCAATATTATTTGGTTGGGTAATTGGATTCAGTCTCTTAGATGACCGGGATGAAAAAGTGCTGGATTATCTTAGCATCACACCTTTACAGAAGTCAGGTTATCTAAAATTCAAGGTAATTGCTCCTGTTTTGATCAGTATATTTCAGGCCTACCTGGTACTGTTGATAGCAAATTTATGTCCTATGGATTATCTGAAGCTATTGCCCCTTATACTCATTGCTGCTATGGAGACACCACTTTTTGCCCTGGGTCTGGGGGCCTTTGCTGATAATAAAGTGGAAGGCCTGGCAATTGGAAAATTAATGGGCCTGGTAATGATGGCGCCAATCATTTCCTATTTTATCGATTCACCCCTGGCCTATATCGCTGCCCTTCTTCCTCCTTTCTGGATAACGGAGAGTTACTTTAGTACGGGAAATTATTACTGGATTAGTCTGATTATTGGTTTGGTAGTACATCTCTTTTGGATCTTCTATATGGTGAAATTGTTTAATGATAGGCAGGGATAATGTAAATAAACCTCGCAGGTTTTGAAAATCTCCGAGGTTTTAATAATTAAAAAATTCTCTGGAATATAAAAAAGCTTAAAATTATGCAGGATTTTTAAAAATACGTAATATACTGGAAAATAATAATTTATAATAGAATTTTTACCTAAAGATCCTTCTCCTTTTCGCAAATATAAACTAGATCTGCCAATTTCATTACCTAATGGGATTAATAATTTATTAATTGAATTTGATTATGTTGGTAATATTGCCCAAATTTATGCTGATATTATGCTAGTAGCTGATGATGACTACACCGGGGAAAAAATGGATTTTGTTTTCGCCAGGCAGAGAGAAATATTGGGACACAGTGGATTCATTTCCCAAATTACTTCAATTAGGGAAACTAGTCCTATATATTTTGATCAGGATACAGCATTAGATTTGATTGAGGACACAAAAGACCATTTGAATCATATTTCTGTTAAAACTCAATATGAAGCTAAGATTAATATGAGATGAAATAGTTTCTTTTAAACTCAAAATGAAATATATTTATAATGGATTGACCTGTAATAATTAAACAATTGAGTGTAAGAGCAGAACATAAATTTGTT
>Ga0102941_1000250_pt1 | contig 24359 bp, 25 predicted proteins | sample SalPonR2_C_D2_MG_FD_79281 | JGI IMG/M metagenome (GOLD analysis project Ga0102941, IMG submission 79281) | Salt pond soil microbial communities from South San Francisco under conditions of wetland restoration - Salt Pond MetaG R2_C_D2_MG | ecosystem: Environmental > Aquatic > Marine > Intertidal... | reverse complement strand
GGTTTGATCTTTACCAAATGTGTTTACCTCTCCAATGGGATGGAATAGCTCATCAAGTGCATCATCTTTACAAACTACAAGACAGGCTCCGCACGAATGGCATAAATCTGTTGAAATTTCAGCAATCCCTGCTTTTGGTATGAGCGTGATGGCATTAAATGCACAGGCCTCCTTGCATTTTCCGCAATAGGTGCATTTTTCTTTATTGATGACAGGCACTGGTAAAGTTACTGCAGATGATTTTAGAAGATCGAGGTTATTAAAGAACAAATGATCGTTTGGTTCCTCCACATCAAAATCCATTAAAGTAGCTGGCTTACCATAATATTGCGGGGCAGTATATTGTAAGCCCGCTGAAATGGTAGTTTTACCTGTGCCTCCTTTTCCGCTTGCGACAACTATTCTTTTCACTTTTTTATGTTTTTTTTGGGTGCTTGCTTATTTATTAAGCTTACTTTTTTGTTTTGTCAATGCGCCTACTGTTAAGTAATGCCGTTTTGTTTTTTTCAATACCTATAAAGTTCGCAATCACTTCGCATTTTGTCACCAGCGCAAAATAAATTCTAGGATCTTTTTCAAACATCAGTCCCTCGAAATTACCCTGACCTTTGGCAATAATAACATCAGCTTCGCGATATGCATTCATGAATTCGGCACTGCAGCGGTCGAGCAGAGTAGAAGGGGCATCGTTTCCGTTATGAATAACTTTAGCTAATTCTTGCAGGCCGGCAATACTGGCATCTTTCATGGTAGCATCGTTAATCACCGGAAAACCCCTTACGGCGACCGTAATATCTGCATAGGCGATTTGTTCCAGAAATAGTTTATCGAAAACTATTTCTCCGGCATTATCGGCCAGATAGAGCACTTTAGTATTGTTTTTAATGCTATTGAATAAGGAGCTGGAATCATCAATGGCAAGCTCCTGTTTTTGTAATTTACCTATATCAATGGCAATATCGAATTTATGTCCGGGACCAAAATCAATGATGTTGGCTGCCAATGCCAATTTTATGGCCTGATATGCTTTGTATGAGGTTTGGTCTAGGTTTTTACGCCATTCCTTTACTATTTCAAGCGCTTTGCGGTTACTTTCAGCCTTTTCTGATTCGTACGGATCCTCTACTTTAAGGTATTTGCGAATCATGGCGTGTATCGCAGCAGCAGCATACGGATTGTATTGTTTCTGCAGTCCGGTATATTTATCAATAAATTCGCCCACAAGCTGTTTTCTTACATCTTCAGGCGGGGCAAATTTTTTAATTTGTTTCTCAAGTGTTCGCAGGTGACAAAAAAAGCAGTCTGTTTGCATATGGAACCTTTAAAAAAAGCTGCTCCCAGTGAAATAATCAACTATGAAATGAATTTAGTGTGTGTGAACCAAATATAGCGTATCTTGCTCTGCCAGCAAATTACGCTTTGATATTGAAATGTTCGGGGAGCAGCTTTTTATTCTGTTAAATATTTCTTCCGCGGCCGTTACGTAAGCCTCTGCCTAAGCCTCTTCCGCGGCCTGCAGGCTTTCTGCGTCCCAGTCCTCGTCCTCGGCCTGGCTGAAATGTGTCTCTGGATGTTGTTTCAGTATTTGCCTGAGATTCTGCAGGTTTGCCACAGTTTCCAAGGCCTCTGCCTGTTCTTGGACCTTCTCCTTCCGGTCCTCTATGATTTAAGCCTGGCATAATTACCTCCTTTTTTTAATTCATATTGTTTATGATATGTTCAACCGTTTGGCTTTGATCGGCTGGTACAATCATTTGAATTTTTAATTGTTCTAATAGTGCTTGTGCTTTAGGTCCAAATTCTGTAGCAACCACCTGGGTTACTTCTTTGTTGGCCAAAAGCTCTACTACCCGTGTGCCTACGCCACCCTGATCATCTCTGTAAGGATTTTCGATAAACTCAGTGTTGCCCGTATTATGATCGTATATGGCGAAATATGGGCAACGTCCAAAACGCTCATCAAGGTGAGCTGTCGTGTTTTTGTCTTTTGCTGTAATTGCAGTTATCATATTGTAAATTTTATACAAATATAATGAACATATGTTCAATTAAAAAATTTATATAAAAAAACTGTCTCATGAAAAGACAGTTTTTTTCATAACCCTGGTTATATATTATTTTTGGTTATCCTCATTTGATTCTCCGGTTTCGTTTTCTTTTTGTTCCTCTTCAGATTCTGGTTCACTAAAGTCAAGCATGTCGTGTTTTTGCAGCAAATTGTACCAGTTAATTACCTTTTTAATGTGGTTAGGATAAACTCTATCCTCATCATAATCAGGAATTACTTCCTGGAAGTATGAAATAAGTTCATTTTTTGAAGATTTATGATTGATGGACGGGCCACCATTTTCTTTATCACTAATGGCCTTGAAAACATCTTTCAAAGGTAAATCATCATCTTCAGTGAAAATTGCAATATCTTCGAGGGCACTAATTTTAGCAGCCGCGTAAAATGGCATTCTTCTCCCTGTTTCAATATTTTCAACAATTACACCTTTTGGTGTCTTCGACACTAACTTGTACAATCCGGGCTCACCGGTAATGGCTAAAATATCTTTTAACATAATAGTAGCTTTTATTTTGTGCGACAAAGATAGAATTATGATGGTTTGTAGGAATCAAATTTTTCAAAAAGTTTTGTGTTTTCTTTTTGCTAATTCATATTGCGCTCTTTCTTAATAGTCTCATAAGCTTCCGAAAGTTTTTGAAACTTATCTTTTGCCTTTTGCTGGAAATCTTTTCCCAAATGAGAAACCTTATCCGGGTGGTATTTGACAGCCATTTTCCGATAGGCTTTTTTTACCTCTTCGTTTGATGCATCAGACTTAACGTCCAATACATCGTATGCCCAGTTTGTATTTTTAACAAACATAGACCTTACAGAGCCAATGTCTCCGGCTGATACGCCAATGCGATACCCGATTTCATCTATCACTTTTTGCTCAGATTTGTCAATTTGACCATCGGCCTGGGCAATTCCATATAAGAAATGTAGCAATTGGGTACGCGAAGCATAATCCATGTTGGCCTCGATTTGGGCGCAAACTTCATTAAGCGGAATGTTCTGCTTTAATATATCTCTGAGCATGCGCAGCGCTTCTGATGCTGCATCGGCGCCAAATGCCTGCATGAAATATCTTTTTACATAATCGAGCTCTGACTTAAGTACTTTACCATCGGCTTTCATTACGGCTGCAGTAAGCACGAGTAGTGTCATGGCGTATCCGCCAGTTGTGGTTGCCCTTCGGCCTTTTTGCGATGGTTCAGCTTCTTTTTCCAGGTAGGCTCCTGCAACAAATCCTACAATACCTCCCAGGGGACCAAAGAGAGCCCATCCAAGTCCGCCTGCAATCCATTTCCCAAATTTACCCATGAGCTAAAAGTTTTAAATGTATTTTTTTTACCTGCGACGTTATACTGTTTTTGTTATCATTTATAATTATGAAATCAGCATAATTATTACGCTCTTCGTCTCCGAGTTGCGCTTCCATTCTTTGCAAAATCTGTTCCTTTGACAATTTGTCACGTTTGCGGATTCGTTCGATTCTTATATTTTCGTTTGCTACCACATTAATAATTTGGTCCATTTGTTTATGAAAACCGCTTTCAATTAATATGGCTGCTTCATGCAGGATGTAGCCGGTTTTTTGTTTGGAAACCCATATATTAAATGTGTCTCTTACTTTTTTGTGGACCTGCTTATTTAGTTCAGTGCGTAATTCGGGGTTATTAAATATTTTTTTTGCCACAAAAGGTTTATTGAGCGTTCCGTTTGCTGTGTAACTTTCATTTCCCAATAATTGAATTATGTTTTCCTGTAGGTTATTGTCTGTGCTCATCAAATTTTTTGCGACATGATCGGCATAAAATACGGGAATTTCGAATAGTTCTTCAAATACCCTGGCTACCAAGCTTTTGCCAGAACCTATTCCTCCGGTGAGACCTATTTTTAACATGTAAAGAGATTATTTTTCGTTGATAATAAATCTGGCCTTCTGGGGCCAATAGCGCAAAATTTTAGCCTCTTCAGGGACAAAGAGTAAATTTATATTCAATTCTTGCGGCTCATTTTGTTTTTCAATTTCTTTATAGTTTATGGCTGCCTGGAAATCACTGGCATCAATAATTTCATAATCTTCAAACGAAACAAGATAGGTTATATTTATTTTATTTGGGAAAATTGTGAGGTTTATGGAGTCGGGTTTATTAGTAATGCTGATTGGCACTTGTATGGTGTTTTCGGTAAACTGCTCTGTGCGCAAATCTATTCTGACTTTTTTACGCATAAGATTGCACTGTTCAGGAGCTATTAAATCAGCCGTGTATGATTTGTTTTTCTTTATTTGCTCATCTATAATGAGTTCTGTTTTAATGTAATCCAGTGTATCCAGTATTGTTTTGGGACCATTAACTATAACGGAGTCAGGTGTTGTTAAAAGGTTTCCTTTTTGCCTGTATTGGGGTGCCCATGAAAAATTGGTTGCTGGTTTAATGCCAATTTTCTTTTTATGTAGTTTATCGAAATGCAGCCGCAGCGTTGAAGGCCTGACATCTAAAACTTTTATTTCGTCGTTCAGGAAACGCTCGAATTGCTCCTTTTTACTGGAAAGGTAGTACTGAAAGTGTACATTTTCCTGATCTTCCTGGTTGCCAGAAAAATACGACTGCAAGTCGAGGTTAAATGGCAATGCAATAGACCCAAGGGTATATTTGAGTAATGTGAATCCGCGTCCTGAAACCTGAAGCTGTACTTCTGCAGGTATTTCGCCAATCATAACGTAATTGTCCGGAATATTATAAAATTCAACAGGGCAATCAATTTCTGTAATGTAATCTTTCGATAAGGCATTCATCAACCACAGAAAAGCACTAATCGCAATGAAAATCAGGAAAATGGGAATTCTGCGATCAATATTTTTTAGCTGGTTCAGCCAGCTATCTATTTTTGGTTCTTTTTTATTACTTTTCTTTTCTACTGCCACGAGTATTTTTTTAAGCGAATATAAGAAAACCTTACGAGTTTTGATGGGGTTACTCTTAAAATGGTATTATAAAAAAAGCTGCCAGTGATAAAACTTAAAGGTTTTACCAAACAAGCAGCTTTGAATTATAAGCTTCTTAAAGATTTAGTTTTTCTGCAATTAGCGATTTGCGTTTGCAATTTCGCTAGTGTCTTTTACCAGTGCCGTTTTGTCAACTTTAACTCTGGTATTGTCTGAGATTTCTAAATCAACATGTTTTTCACTTACATCAGTTACTTTTCCATAAATACCACCAATTGTAAGTACTTTATCGCCTTTTTGAATGTTTTCTCTGAATTTGCGAGCTTCTTTTTGTCGCTTCATTTGAGGGCGAATCATGAAAAAGTAAAAAATTACAATTATGATCAGCAGGGGTAGAAATGCCCCTAAACCTCCGGTTTCGCCTTCTGGCGACATCATTAATAAAATGTCCATAAAGTTTATTTTAATTTGGTACTACAACATTTGCTTCGATTACTAATTTTTTTGACGCTGGTTGTGCATTTGTAAGCACTGTGACTGCTTTGTGCTGCCTTCCCTTGCGGCCTGCACTGGCAAAAGTTACATCGATTTTACCTGTTCCGCCGGGCGAAATAGGTTCTTTTGTATAAGATGATACGGTGCAGCCACATGTTGAACTTGTGGAACGTATTACAAGGTCTGTATTCCCGGTATTTTTAAACCGGAAGGTATGCACAACTAATTCTCCCTGTATAATAACGCCAAAGTCAAAATATTGGGGCTTATCACTATTTTCATCAACGAAAGTAATTTCAGGCATTTTTGCATTTTGGTCATTACCTTTACCACTAACAGGGTTTTTCACCATGTCAGCGGTAACAGTCTCTTTGTCTCCACTGTTACATCCAAATGCAAGTAAAATAATGAATATTAATCCTGTGATCCGTATCATAATTTCAATAATTTAATGGTTGTTTTTGTCTTTATCAAAAATTGAACCATCAATTTTGTTCAGTTCATTATTATTTTTTAGTTGGAGTACAATTTTATCTAAAACTCCATTAACAAAGGTATTGCTTTTCTCTGTGGAATAGAATTTGGCCATTTCAATATACTCGTTGAGTGTCACCCTGACAGGAATTTCAGGGAAATTCCGAAGCTCAGTGATACCCAGAGCTATAATCACTTTGTCCATTAACGCAATTCTGTCAAGCTCCCAATTGCTGGCGGTCTTTTTTATAATTTCCTGGTGGTCTTTAAAGTGTGCTGTGGTTTTTTGGAAAAGAGCGTAAACAAACTCCTTGTCAGCCTCATTCTTAAACAGCTTCATGGGCTTAAGTCGATAGGTTCTTTTTATTCTTTCTACAGTTCTGATATTCATACTCAGCACAAGTTCAATATCGTCGTTCCAGTAGACAGATTTTTCTTCAAGTGCTTCAAAAACCAAATCTGAAGCGGCAATTATGTCAGTAAGAATCGTTATTATAACTTCTTTATGCGCTTTATGATCTGGTTCTTCTTCTCGCACCATATATCGATTGTAAAAATTGCTTTCCTCAATTTCATGCGCCAGCTTTCTTACAAGGTCGGTATTGTCATTCCATGTAACATGATTATTGCGCACATAACTTTGGATTTGTTCGTCATTTACAATTGCCTGCATAGCAGGGTTTTCTATGAAGCGCATATTGGGATTTATCTCTTCTTCTGTGGGCAGGTGTTTTGCTTTTTTGCGCTCAATTTCCTGCAAAAGATAGTGGTGTATTTCTATGAGTAGCTGAAAAAAAGTATAGTAAAGATCTTCAAAGCTCGTAATGCTTTTTTGTAACTCTTTATGGTACTGTTCTATAGAACCTTCAGGGTTGCGTAACCATGCATAAACGATGTGCATGTTTTTTATTCTGAGTAACCTTCTGCTTATCATACTCCTTCAATTTCCTTTGTTGAACTGCAAAAGTAATGGAAATGTCTTTATCATCAGCATATCAGCTGATATTTTTATTAAAATCATTCAAATTATATTGTAGGACAAGCTAATTCGTGGATTTTAAAGTTGCATAAAAACAGAAAGCCAGGAACAAAGCTGACTTTATACCAATAATAATAGTTTTATGCCGATTTTTATTCTTTAATGTTCTAAACAAAAAATAATTTCTATTTTTGTCAATGATTGTTGAAATTGAAAATGTTTGAATAATGGAAGGATTTGAGAACAAAGCAAACGGCAAAGACAAAGGGAGAGAAGAGATTTATGCCAAAGCAGTTAGAGCCGGTAAACGGACTTACTTTTTTGATGTAAAGGCTACACGCAGGAATGATTACTACCTGACCATCACAGAAAGTAAGAAAAAGTTTAACCAGGACGGTACTTTTTACTACGAGAAGCATAAACTATTTCTTTACAAAGAGGACTTTGACAAGTTTGCTGAAGGATTGGAAGAAGTTGTTGAATACATCAGAGCCAACCAACCTGAGCTAAAACCGAAAGATAACCACGAAGACCAAAGCGAAGGGAAAGAGGGGGCAACCGAAAAATTTACCGACGTAGATTTTGACGATCTGAATGACGAAAATAACGCCTAATTAACAAGGGGCTGTCTGAAAATGTCTGTATTCGCTTTTGCAGGATTTTTTCTTGCATAGAGATATTTGTGTGCGTACCTGTTAGCAAAGTTGTATGAGGTTGTAATAGCACTCATGCAATAAATATTATGTGCGAAAATTCCTTCTCCATCAGTTGACAGAGAAGGAATGTAAAACGATTTTTTCTGATAGTCCCTTTTTATTTTTTTACCGATAATTTTTGATCGGTATTTACCAGCCCGGCTACCAACTGAATAATTTCTTTCATACGCCCAAAGTCAGTATTATCAAATGTATCATATACCGTATGATAATGTTTTGAGGGCGCTAATCCTGTTGAAAGAAAAATCGCTGGTATATCGTGCTCTGTAAAATAATAATGATCGCTGTTTGGTGTGTTTTCTTTTATGATTAGTGTGTCAACCAATTGGCCATGATTATTTATTGTCTTTAGCTGCTTTACAAGCCGTGGTTCATTTTTTCCATTCCAAACCTGCAGTCCGGCTCTCCCGAAACCAATCATATCCATATTTATTACATAACTGATGCGTGAATCCGCAATGGGTAAGTTTTCTGTGAAATATTTAGAACCTATTAATCCGGCTTCTTCGCCACTGAAACCTACGAACAGAATACTTTTTTCCGGTTTTGTTTTTTGAGCGTTCAAAAAATGAGCGAGTTCTATCATTGCAGCCATTGAAGAGGCATTGTCGTCAGCACCCGGATAAAATGCTTTTGGACCCATTTCTCCCAGATGGTCATAATGTCCGCAAACAATGATAATCGAATCGTGCTCTGCTTTACCTTGCAGCATGCCCATCACATTATTTGTAGTTATGTTGTTGAATTCTGTTTTAAGTCTCAACTCCAGTTTTTTTGCCGACTTGTTAAATGCTTGCTTTCTGATATTAATGACAACTTTTTCGCTTTTTTTGCGGCCATATACCACATAATCTTTGATTGCATCGTCCTGAAGCAGAATAAATTTGTCGGCTGCGCTGCCAAATAAAATTTTTGCTGCAGAGTCGTACATTTCACGGTTTTTTCTTAAATCATCAAGATCAACAACCATAAATTGATTCTCTAAATCGATTTTTTGAATCAGAGAAGCCATTTTCTCCGGATTTTTTAAGTGTTGGGCTTCAATCATAGTGAGGTCCCAGTTTCCTTTAATACCAGGACTATTTCTTCTTACAACGTAATCAGCCCCCGGGATTAATTTTTGTCCATCGATTTTTAGTTTAACTTTTATGATCTGATTCAGATCGAAGCTAAATGGTTGTTTCCATTTTCCATTAACAGGCTGTAATCCTGATTTTTCGAATTCAGATTGAATGTATTTGCCGGCCTTTTCGGCTCCCCGGTGTGTGTAACATCTACCATGGTACTTTTTTGATGATAACTCTTTTACAATGGATTTTACACGATCGACATTTTGTGCCTGTGTTGAACCAAAATACAATAAGAAAAGAAAGAGAAACGGAAGCATTAATTTTAAATTTTTCATAATGTCGTTTTAAGGGTTTATAGATATGAATACCAAACTAAACACATGCCATTTCAGTTAATGCCTAGATATACAGTTATTTAGTGGATATGTATGGATAACCGAATTGTACGTTTTTCCTGTACAGTGTACGGTATTGATGCAGAAGGTGCGATTGCTTAATGCCGTGTATTGGAAGATTTTATTTTAGCTTTTATACACTCACTTTCATTGCTTTTGAGATAATTCCTGGTTGACTCTGGCAAAAATTCTTCAATTTCAGAAAGGCGATCGTCTTTTATGGCCTGACGTACTTTTGATGCACTTATGACACTGGTTTCACCTGTAGTGGTTGCTGCCTTTTTCCGGTCAATTTCGATTAACTTCACACCTGCACGTGGCAAGAGTGCTTTCATGGCATTATTGTAGGCGAGGGTGGTGGCATCATAATTTTCTGTACCCACATAACGCCGTGTGATACCTAAAACGGGAACGATGTATTTGATGAAAGTTCGGATATCCAGCTCTGCCTGTTTTTCAGCTATCATTCCGGGGTTTTCATTTTTTAAAAAATAGGAGGGGAAAATGGTCCCCGAAACAACGTAATCGCCGCCTTTAAGCATAAAAACATTTTGAAGGTGTGCTATACCTTTTTTTATTAGTTCCCATCTTACTTCAAAAGGAAAGCTTGAACGGTCTTCCTCCACTACAAAAAGATACAGAATTCTGCTTTCCTGCGCAGCTTTTTCAATCAAATATTTGTGTCCGTTTGTAAAAGGATTGCAATTAACAACAATAGCAGAGACTGGTCCCGTTGATACATCCTGTTTTTGCTTGCGCAAATATTGCTGGTAGGTTTTTATGTTTTCATAGCCAAATTCCAGCACAGAGAAAAGGGGAGGTGCAGTTGCTATTTCTGTAAACCCAAGACCCTCAAATACTTTAGTGTTTCGCGGAAGTGTGTATACAAATATGTTTTTATATTCTGTAAGGAGTTTATCCATTAAATGTGTCACAATTTGTGAGAAGGCGGCAGAAGAACGGTAATCAGGAGCTACCGCCACATACTTCAATACGTGGTTTTGGTATGATCCGGTGCCTATAATTTCATCGTTTAGTGTATAAAGCACCATTGTATAATCCACATCTTCTGGCGTATAGTCAAAATCAAGTTTCTTAAGAAATTTAGAAACAAACTTTACATCAAAAGGATTTTCTATATCGAGCACTTCCTCACGAAAGTCAGCATTTTCAAAACTCATAGGGCTTTAATAATGGGTTAATGGTACAAAGGTAAATGAAAATCGTTAGGGCCAAAAGGTCTGCTGATCCTCCAGGAGATAGATTCTTATTTTTTGTCCATTTGCAGAATTCGTTGTATGTATGGTTTTGTTTTTCGAGCAGAGCAACTTTACTTTCCTTGGCTTTTTGTTTAAGTATTTTCAGGAGCTCTGGGCCACCTCTGTGAATTATATTGCTATCAATATTTTGTTCCATAATGCTTAACAGGCTTATTTTTAGAGTGGCGCTTAGCTCTTCGATTTTTTGCTGCGGACTGAAATGCCGGGTATACATGGGTATAATTCCACCCTGAAAAACTGCAGGTAAGCCGTCCATCACCTGTTGTCTGATGCCTGCTTTCAATTGTGGAAAGGCTTTTTGAACAATATTGCCATGCGTTTGCTCATAGACCTGTGCCTTGTCGTTTTCGATATGCTTATTGTAGTTTTTCAGCCCATTTTTTATTGCCTGTATAGATATTGACTCATTTGTTTTAATAATATCTGTGATGATTTTACCCACAAGCAACATCAGAAATATAGCGCCTTTGTGGGTGTTAATTCCTTCTGTAGCAGCATTCATCTTTTTTTCTGCCTGTATACCCCAAATCCGCATATCTTCGATCGTAAGATTTTGATTAGGATCAAGGCATTTTAAATAGAATTGATTAAATATTGGAGACAGTGCTGATATAGACCGTGAAAATGTATTGTAGTCCATATCGTTATGTGCCCCATTGTCGAATGGGCTTACCAGGCCGGGTTTAGGATGCAGTGAAGCTTCAGTGAAAAGCGCATAAATTGTTAGTTCTGTAAGTTTGTGGCTTTGATTTTTTCTATGGTTGCCAATCAAAAAATCCTGAATCTTATTCTGCTGGAATTTTCTTAATTCTTCTGTAGTGTGTCGTTGATTGCGCATACAATCTATTGCAGGATACTGCCCGCAGAAAAAACATACTTTTTGTTTTTCACTGCTCACGATTTCTCCGGATTCATCAATTACATCCACGTCTATAAAACGGCCAAGCACTTGATTAGCTTCAAAACGCTCTGAGATTATTTTTATCTGTGCTGAGTCTTCCGGTGCATTGATACAGGCTATGAAAGTTAAGCCGTTGTCGTTGTCAATTATTTTAGCTGTTTGCGGACTTACAGGTAACCTGTTGGCATAGAGGTGTTCATGCAATTTGTTCAGCGTGTGGAAGAAAAACTTTCTTTTTTGCCTGTCTGTTTTGGGCCACCCGGCTATATTGAGCGCCATACTCACAACCGGCAGTTTGTATTGCTGAATCAAAGCGTGTTTTATGGCATGAATTGATTCTCTGGCTGCGAGTACTTTCTCTAGCGGTGTTTGAGTCATACATTATTTTTATCAAACTTTGATTTGTTTGATGGTATCTATTATGGTGCCATCTCTGTATTCTATTACGCCCACGATTTTGTTTGTATGTTCAATTTTTGCAGGTGTACCCGTAATTTTATCAACCTCTTTTTCCAGGTCAGCAATTTCTCTGACATGCATTCCTGCTTCCAATAGATTTGCTTTGAGCTCTTTGTTTTTTGGGTTCACACAAATACCACGTTCTGTTACAACAACATCAACACTTTCACCGGGTGTAACTACATTGTTTACATTTTTCTTTATAATGGGTAATCGTCCGCGAAACGAGGGGCACACTACCACTGTAAGTTTAGCGCCTGCTGCAGTATCAGAATGTCCGCCTGAAGCACCTCTTACTTCGCCCTCTGAGCCTGTAATGACGTTCACATTGAAGTTGACATCGACTTCCAGCGCACCCAGCACAACTACATCGAGTTTATTAATCATGCAGCCGCAATTGAAAGGATTGGCATAAAGCCCGGCAGGTATTTCAATGTGATATGGATGTTCTTTAAGTGAGCTGCTCACAGCTGCATCGAATGATTGTACATCGAAAATAGCATGAAATAAACCTTCATTTAACATATCGACTCCATAAGATGTAACACCACCCAGTAAAAATGAGCCTTTAATGTTGTGTTTTTTCATTGCTTCACGAATAAACCGGGCCACTGCCAATGAAGCACCTCCGGCGCCAACCTGAAAGGAAATTCCGTTTTTGAAATAACCAGAATTTATAATGGTATCAGAAGCGATACGAGCAATTCTTAAGTCAAGTGGAGCTTTTGTAATGCGTGTTGTACCAGAGGCAATTTTCTTTGCATCGCCAATGGTATCTGTGGCTACTACGTAATCTACATAGTTCTGCCTGATTGAAGGCGGTACACAAGGGTAATCGACCAGGTTGTCTGTTACAATAACCACCTGTTTGGCATACCAGGCATCAATCATGGCATATCCCATAGACCCAAAAGCTGAAGGGCCATGCGTGCCGGTTGCATTTCCTTCTTCATCGGCTGCTGAGGCTGCAATTATGGCTAAGTCTATTTGTATTTTTCCTGTTTGTACACTTCGTACACGCCCACCATGTGAGTGAATGACAAAAGGTTTTTGTAAAACCCCTTTTGCACATGCTTCACCTATTGTTCCCCTGATACCTGAGCTGTAAATCTGTGTGATTGTGCCATCTTCGATATAAGGTAAAACGGATTCGTGTGCTGAAGTAAGGGATGATGAAGCCAGGGTTATATCTTTAACACCCATGTTTGCCAGTATGGTTATGGCTTGTATCAGAATACAATCGCCACCCCTTAAGTGATGATGAAAAGAGACGGTCATGCCATTTCTGGGATTACATTTTAAAATGGCTTCTTCCAGGTTGTTGTGCATTTTGGAGCTGTGGGGTAACCGCGCCTTAATGGCTGGCGGTACAGTTTGCTCGTCCATCCAGCCTTTTTGTAGCTTATTCCATACACCCTGATAGGGTTCAAGTTTGCCAAGGCCTTCCAAATATTCTGGTATTTCTATGTTAAGGGCGTTTTTTATCATTTTTTATTATTTGACCGGTTCTACTTCAATGTCGGCCAATGCCAGTGTGTGCATTGCCCTTGTAACTACAGGCGCATCAACCATTTTGCCGTCGACGGCGAATACACCGAGGTCTTTGGCTTTGTTTTCATAGTAGGCTTTTACAATACGGTATGCTTTGCGTATTTCTGTATCGGTAGGTGTGAAAACTTCATTTACAATACTTATTTGTCGTGGATTGATGACTGCTTTGCCTGTGAAACCCAGCTTTTTTATGTATGCGGTTTCTTCCCTAAGACCTTCTTCATCTTCAACATCGGCATAAATCGTGTCCATGGCATCTATTTTAGTAGCTTTTGATGCCATTACAATCCGTTTACGTGCATAGTCAATTCCATAGTTGTCTTTAGATTTCTCGATTTGCATGTCGGCCGTAAGATCCTGACCGCCTATGGTGATGGCGTCTATTCTTGGGGAGTGGGAAGCCAGTTCATACACGTTTTGTACGCCAAGGGCAGATTCAATCATCACATGTATTTTCATTTTATCATGAGCCAGCCCATAACGATTTTCGATTTCTTCAATTATTTTAAGAACCTTGCTTAGTTCCTCAACGGTTTCGGTTTTTGGAAGCCGCAGGGCATCGGGCTGCAATGGAACGATCTCTTCAAGGTCCGCTACTCCAAACGGTGTATTGATGTGATTCACTCTGATGGTGATTTCACAACCGTAGTAGTCAACTTCTTTGAGCATATTACGAACAAGAATACGGGCCGCATCTTTTTGGTTCAATGCCACCGCATCTTCCAGGTCAAGCAATACACTGTCGGCTCCGTAAACTCCTCCTTGCTGCAACATGGCCGGATTATTGCCCGGAATATATAGCATGCTCCTGCGTTTTTTTATGTTGTGTGTGTTCATAGTAAACTCTAAATTTTTATTGCAAAGTTCCTTTTTGCATGTCAAGCGATCTTTTTACAGCAGTCTCTACACGCGCTTTGATTGTAGGCGTAAGTGCACCTTTATCTTTGGCAATAAGATGGACGCCACTTATATCGTATGCTTCTAAAACCTGGTTTATCGCATTTTTTATTTGTTGCGAAAAGTGTTTGTCTACATTCGAAGAGAGTTCAATTGAGTTTTCTTCACCATCGTTTATGGGTTCAATAAGCACCATGATGTCACTCGATTCAAACGTGCCGGCCTGGGCTTTATGTTTTGGTTTCATCCTTCTATAGTTTGGTTTATACTCATCGGTTAATACCTTCAACTGTAATTTCGAACATCACAGGCCAGTATTTTCCGGTAGCGTATAGTTTTTCATTGTCTGCATCCCATGCTATGCCATTAAGAACATCTGCCTTAGCAGGTAATTTTGCTTTTTCTTTTAGCATGCTTAAGTCAATTTCTTGTAATACCTTACCTGTAGCCGGGTCTATCATCAAAACAAAATCTTCTCCATATACATTGGCCAAAATTTTATCATTAATGTATTCCAGTTCATTTAACCGGGAAACCGGTCCATTTTGGTCATATACAGAAATTTGGCGTGTTTCTGTGAAGTATTCACGGTCGATATAGTAAAGCCTGTACGAGCCGTCGCTCATAATGAGCGATTCTCCGTCATTGGTCAAACCCCATCCTTCAGTCGGATAGACGAATTCATACAATTGTTTAAATGAATTTACATCGTAGACAAATCCAGTGTTCGACTGCCAGGTAAGTTGATAGATTTTATCGCCAATTACTGTCATGCCCTCCCCAAAAATATCATCTTTTAAATTGATAATGTCAATAACTTTTCCGGTTTCAATATCAATCTTGCGCATGGAGCTTTCCTTGTATTGGCCTGTGCTTTCGTAAATAAAATCCTTATGAATTTCCAGTCCTTGTGTATAAGCCCCAGGGTCATGATAAAGCTTTTGCACAATACGGGCCCTGGTTTTTTCAGGAGTGATTTCGGAAAGTACTTCTACAAGTACCTGATCACTGCTTTGCTTATCATTTAAATAACTGCGTAAAATAAAATGTTGTATGCCAACGGGCAGGTCTGTAGGTACAACAACTTTTTCACCTTTACTCAGTTTTGCAATGCGTGTTTTGTTGGCATACCAAACCACACTGTCACTTTTTTTAACATCTTTCCATTTCCATTCAAAGGTAATCTCTTTACCCGGGACAATTTTGTAGTTGACTTTGGGTTTGGTTATGTCCAAATGTTTTTTTGAAGGTTGGGCTTTTTTTCGTGAAATGGTTTTTCGGCCCTCAGGAATATCGTTGCATGTTGCCAAAGCAGTAAGGACAGTAAATATTATTAGTATGGATTTAACGCTGAGTTTAGTAGGCATATTTTGGATCTCTTTAAATGAAATGATAAAACTATATAAAATCAATTTATTACAAAATTATAACAATCGACGATTGATTATACCTTTGTTAGCATAAAAATGCCCGGATAATTTTTAATTTAACGGTTTTAACCGGTTGTTTGGTTTATGAAATCTATCAATAATGCAAAAATAAAGACCTGGAGCATAATAATAGGCTCGGCTGTGCTTCTTTTATTTTTTATTTTTTCGCATAAATTTTTAGACTACAGTAACAACTACGCTCAACTTATTTTTAGTGAGCGTGGGGTGCTAATGAACGCAACTCTTGCAGCAGATGATCAGTGGCGTTTTTCACCCACACTTGATGTTCCGGAAAAACTGGAAAAAGCTATTCTGACTTTTGAAGATAAACGGTTTTATCACCATCCGGGAGTTGATCCAATTGCTGTTGCAAGGGCTTTGTGGCTAAATGTGCGCTATATGCGTAAAGTTAGCGGGGCTTCAACCCTAACCATGCAATTGGCCCGGCTAGGCCGTAAAAAAGCACCCAGGTCCATTGGCGAGAAATTGCTTGAAATGTTGATTGCATTGCGACTTGAGCTTCGGTACTCAAAAAAAGAAATTTTAGGTTTATGGGCTGCCAGGGCTCCTTACGGTAGCAATGTGGTGGGATTTGAAGCCGCATCATGGCGTTATTTCGGACGTAGCCCCGATCAGTTGTCATGGGCAGAAGCATCTTTACTTGCTGTGCTGCCTAATTCTCCTGCACTTATTTTTCCGGGTCGCAATCAGAGCCGCCTGGAGAAAAAACGCAATAGCTTGCTGGAAAAATTGTATGAAGAAACAATAATCGATTCACTTACCTGGCAGCTAGCGCTTGATGAACCTTTGCCAGATAGGTTTTACAGTATGCCCAGGGCTTTGCCGCATTTGGCTCAGCACATTGAGCGACTTGAAGGGAAGCGAAGTTCAAACCGTTATGTTGTCAGTATTGATCCCCTTTTACAAAAACGATTAGCGCATTTAGCTGCAAGATACCAGCAGCAATATGCACGGCAAATGGTAAGAAATATTGCAATTATTGTAGCTGAAACACGCACTGGTAAGGTGTTAGGTTATATTGGTAATGCAGGAGACACAAAAACCCCTGGAGTACAGGTCGATGTAATTCAATCTCTACGCAGCACAGGTTCATTGTTGAAACCATTTTTATACGCAGGAGCACTATCAGAAGGATTTATTGCCCCAGATGAACTGATCAAAGACCTACCCGTGAATTATTCCGGTTACAGCCCAAAAAATTACAGTAATGAGTATTTCGGCGCGGTACCTGCATCAGAGGCATTGTCACGCTCATTGAATGTGCCCATGGTACGTTTGCTCAGGAGGTTTGGTGTCGATCGGTTTCATCGCAGGTTAAAAGAAATCGGGATGACTTCATTGAACAAATCATCTACACATTACGGACTGTCATTGATTTTGGGCGGAGCAGATGCTACCTTGTTTAACCTGACAGGGATGTATGCCGGTTTGGGAAGGCTGTTAGTAGAGTACCCCAGGTTATCGGGGCGCTATAATGAAAAAAATTACCACAAGTTAAGTTTTTCCAGTAGCAAAAATGATGAAAGAGTATATGATGAACCTCCCTTAACCGCCGGGGCTGTTTGGTACACACTTGAAGCTATGCGAAAGTTAGAAAGGCCTGTGGGCGAGGGGAGGTGGCAGCAATTTTCATCATCGCGCAGGCTGGCCTGGAAAACGGGCACAAGCTACGGATTTAGAGACGCCTGGGCCATTGGTTTGGATCCCGAATATACAGTTGGCGTTTGGGTCGGGAATGCCGATGGAGAAGCGCGAGACGGTTTGGTGGGTGTGCTTAAAGCAGGACCTGTACTTTTCGATGCTTTCAGACTGCTGCCGGCAGCTGAAACCTGGTTCCCTGTTCCCTGGGATGATATGAAAAGCACTGAAATATGTAAACTAAGTGGTATGCCGGCAGGAGACTATTGCAGTAAAACCAGGCAAATGCATATTCCACACCGTAGTTTACGTACAGGGAAATGCCGGTATTGCCGTCCGGTAATGCTTTCAGAAGACCTTAAAGAGCGCTATTTTGTACAGTGTGCACCTGATAATATTGTGGACACAACATGGTTTGTTTTACCACCGGGAATGGAGTGGTTCTATCAGCGCAGACACAGTCGCTATAACCCTTTACCACCTTTGTCGGGAGCTTGCCGGAAAACAGGTCAGGATCATAACCCAATAGCATTTGTGTATCCACATTCAGGTGCGAAATTGGTGATACCATACGATTTGAGCGGTAAGCAACAGGAAGTAGTATTTCAGGCTGTACATCGATATGCAAATTCGATTTTATTTTGGTATCTTGATGATCGTTTTATTACAAAAACCAGTAATTACCATCAAATTGGCATAACACCCGAAAAAGGTTGGCATACGCTACTGGTGGAAGATACAAAGGGTTTTCGTAAAACATTAAGATTTAAAATTGAAGAAAAAAATGCAACGCGACGCAGCGTTCAAAAATAATTAACGTCATACATACAGAAATGAGCAAAACAAAAGTAGACAATCGACAGCTCAATGTGCACGCAAAGCTTGTCAAGCAGTGCCGGAAAGGCAGCCGGAAAGCTCAGTTCGAGTTGTACCAGCTTTTCTATAAACAAATGTATAATGCCAGTTTACGCATTGTGCAAGATACACAGGAAGCTGAGGATATAATGCAGGAATCGTTTATTACTGCATTTGAAAAACTGGATACTTATAAAGGTGAAGTACCCATTGGAGCATGGCTAAGACGCATAGTTGTAAACCGATCGCTCGACGCGCTTAGAAAGAGAAAGGTTGAATTTGAGACACCTGATGTGATTAAAGATGAACCAGAAGAAGATGATAATGAAATGCAATTTGACCTCAGTATTAATGATGTAAAAGCCTGTATAAATGAATTGCCAGATAATTACAGAGCAGTTTTATCGCTCTATTTACTCGAAGGCTACGATCATGAAGAGATTAGTCAAATATTAAATATAACCAATTCAACTTCACGCTCGCAATATGCTAGAGCAAGAAAAAAATTGCAGGTGAAAGTAAAAGAAAAGATGCAAACATTAAGTTAAAAATTGGACAAAAACATTAAATTATGAGCAATATAGAGGAATATATAAAGAAAAACAGAGCAGCTTTCGATAGCGAAGAGCCTCGTGCCGGCCACGAAGCCCGGTTCCTGGCAAAATTGCCCCGTCAGAAAAACCGGACGGTAATATATCTCAGGTATGCCGCAGCTGCTGCAGTTATAGCATTTTTGGTCACATTATCCGGTTTGTATATTCACGACAATTGGATAGCCGAACCAGCACAAAAGCTACCCACCCTGGCTGATGCCGGGCCAAAATATGCTGAAGCAGAAGCTTATTTTGTATCTACAATTCAACATCAGCGTAATACAATTGATAAGCTCAGCGGTGATAATATGCAGGCCGAAAAAGCACAGATGGAAAAAGACCTGAAGGAGATGGATAAGCTTTATAAACAGCTGCAAAAGGATTTGGATGCAAATCCGGGCGATCCCCGCGTAATTAATGCTATGATTAAGCACTACCAAACGCGCATTAATGTAATGAAGCAAATAGTTGAGCAACTACAAGAAGCAAAAAGAATTAAATCACATAAAACCCAGAACCATGAAAAAGTATCTTTATAAAATCACAGCACTGTCAGTAGCACTTTTATTTACATTTGCTGCTGCACAAGCCGATGACCTTAAACGCAGTAAAAAAGAGGTGTATAAGGTTGCAAAAGGCCACTCACTCATAGTTGAGACGCGTTTTAGCGACGTGAATATTGTAAAATCAACCACCGATCAGGTAGAAATTAATGTTACCATTGAGGTAGAAGGTGACAGCCGGAGAGATAAGGCTCTATTCGAAGGAGTAAAAGTGAATTTGAAACAGAGCGGGAACGAAGTCTCGGTTATAACAGATTTACCAAGCCGGATAAATAGCAGTGACCTGGAAATCAGGATTGATATTAAAGCGCCAACATACATACAGGCCAATATAGATTTACAATATGGTAATTTATATCTTGAGGAATTAGAAGGTAAAGCAGATCTAGATCTGAGGTACAGTAACTTCAAATCTGATGTTTTAGCCTCACCAGATAATCAATTTCAATTGGCTTATATGGACCAGGTTACAATTGGTTATGTAAATAAGGCATTGATTGATATAAGCTATTCAGAAATAAATATAAAAAAGGCAGGCGTGCTATCGGGCCGGAGTGCTTATTCTGAATACCGCATTGGCGATATCGATCAGTTGAGTTTGAGTATGAGTAAGTACGATGAGTGGGAGATCAATGAAATACTGGACTTTTCTGCTACAAGTCGATATGCTGAAATCGAAATAGGCTATGTAAAAAAATCTTTTGTGCTGGACGCCAATTTTGGGGAGTGTGAAGTAAGTAAAACCTCTGCCAACTTTAAAACCATAGAGCTTGACCTTAGCTATACCGACTGCGAGATGAATATAGACGGCAATGCATCTTATACATTAAAAGTCGATGGAAGTTATGCCGATGTGGAATATCCAAAAGACCGTTTCGAAGGCTCTTTCCACTCCAGAATGATGTCATTGTCTATTGATGGAACCATTGGCAAATCGCCAACCGGAAAAGTGCTAATTGAGACTTCATATGGTGATGTAGAATTGTAAGAGAAATAACAAAAAAATGTCCCTGTAGAGGTTTCTGCAGGGACATTTTATATTCTTAAATTTTCAGGTAAGTTTTCTTAATTCTGCACAGCGCTCTATTGTTTGCACAATTTCCTGATTCGATAATTTGTCACGATTTAAAATTAAATCAAACATTTCGGCCTCAGGCTTATCTCCCTTGTAAAACTTCATAAATTTTTTGCGTTGTTCGTCGCGTTCTTTTATGCGTTTAATAGCTGCTTTTTTATCAAGGTTAAACCTTTTCATTATTTGATTTATTCTGTATTGATCAGGGGCTATTAATCTTACATGCAATGATTTTTTAATGTGTTTTGCCAATACGCAGCCTGCGCGGCCTACAATGATTGCATGACCTTGTTCAGCATATTTTTTGACAATATTGCTAATTAATCTTTTTATTTGAGGATCTCTGGCATATCGTTTTATTGAAAAAGCAATGGCCATATCCTCAAAAAAGGACCGTTCGTTGGCGGCGAAAACATGCGCTATTTTTGAAGGGTCAGTTTCAAGGGTCTTGGCAGCTTCATCTAACACCTCTTTTGCAATCCATTTCCACTGGTATTCTCCCCGCTTTTCTTTTATTGTAGTGTTCAGCTGTTCAGATAGTAGTCGTGCAATTTCACTTCCATAGCATCCATATTGTCGTGAAATGGTAATTACAGGACCCGGTTCGCGTTGGGTCTGATCTTGTTCTTTACGAACACGCTCACTAAGGTATTGCAAAAGAATGTTGTCCATAATTCTTATTTTTTTCTGTAGCAAAAAGTTAATGAAATTATGGATATAAAGCAATTTTTTTAATCAGTGGGCTTCTAAAAAGTTTTAAGGCAGATCACCTATTTGGAGTTAAAATTACGTAAGCCCCTGAAACTGCTTTATCCGGATCTGAAAGTGGAAAATAACCTGCAAGCGGTAAATCATTTTGCAGAATTAAAGGATAATCATTTACAAGTTGATTATGTATTTCTGAAAATGGCTTTTGCGGGTTTATGTGTATGTGAAAGCTGCCGCCAGCTTCAGAATGTATGAATTGTTCCAGTTGCAAAGCTATCAGCCCCATGTTATAGCGCCAATTCACTTCCACAAAAGGATGGATGTATGATTCATCATTGATTTTCACATGCATTAGGTCTACTCCGGCATAACCCTCATAGCGTTTGTCAATACCATTTATTAACAGGGCTTCTTTTATTTTTTTTGCAAGTGTTTCTATCCAGGTACTGCTATGGCTATTTTTTATGTTGGGTTTTATGATGTTTTGTTCATACTGGCCATTCTTATTTGTTTTAAACTCGCCATAACCCACATATTGAATGTGGTTCCTGTAAATATGAAAATGCAGCGAGAAATCCATCGTTTTATTGAGCAATGGTTCCACCATAATGTGCCCCTGTTGTTTCAATACCGAATTTATCCACTGACGGTTTGAGGTGTTTAAATAACCATATCGCAATATTTGTATACCTCTACCTGAAGCGCTCCAGGGTGCCTTAAGCACTAGTTTTGGCCATTTTTCAAAAAGTTTTTCAACCGCTTCTGTCGAGTTGGCAACTTCAGGATGATATCTGTAGGGCAAAAATCTATCATGGGGGTATTGGGCTACAATTGTTTTAAGAAGTTCAAGCGCTGTTGACCGTCCATAGAAACTTTTACTTTCGGCTTTCCACTGACTTGAAGGACTTTTTTTAAAGTCAGCTGATGTGTATGATTTAAGGTCTTTTAATTCATTGTGCATTGCCGGGCTCCAGCCCCAGGGATGCAATTCGTCAGGGAAAGAGCCATTTTTTTCTATATCCGCAGTCAAATGAGCTCTGTCAATTAGTTTAGGTTTGAGTTTTACTGTTTTGTTTAACCATTCATTGAATATTGCTGAAGGGTAACGATGTACTGCCAGTAAATCATTCCCGGAAGTGAAAAGTAGCGGTAGGTATTCAAGGTCTTTTTCGAACTGTTGCAAATGTTTGTTTGCTGACCAGGATATGGTTCCATTGGCAATGGCCATTTCACAGGTCGGATTAAATATAAAAAGTTTTATTTTTCCACTATTTGGCGGCATGTGATAAATATTTGAGAAACAGTATATATGTTAGAAAAACATACAATTCATTAAGTTTTTTAACAAGTTGAAATATGTAATTAGGATGTTTTTTTAAACATAAAACTCTATATTTACATCTGTTAGTAACCGAAACAGCTCAACTATGCAACAAATTAACGATTTTTTACTCACTCTGCACAGTTATTTGGGTGGTCATCCGTGGTTTGTATTTCTTTTATTAGGTACCGGATTGTTTTTTACCCTGTATTTAAGATTTCCTCAGATTCGATATTTTAAACATGCTATTCGAGTCGTGAAAGGGAAATATGCCAAAGAGGATGATGAAGGAGACACATCGCATTTTCAGGCATTAGCTACAGCACTATCAGGGACTGTTGGTACCGGAAATATAGCCGGAGTAGCCCTTGCCATTCATTTGGGTGGGCCGGCAGCCCTGTTTTGGATGTTGGTGACTGCCTTCTTTGGAATGACACTGAAATTTGTTGAAATCACCCTTTCTCATAAATATCGCGACTTTACTTCAGACGGTACAGTTTCAGGTGGACCAATGTACTACATGCGCAAGCGCTTAAACATGAAGTGGCTGGCTGCTTTTTTTGCTATTGCTACTGTATTGTCATCATTTGGATCGGGAAGTTTACCTCAAATTAATTCCATTTCGAACTCGGTTTTTGCAACTTTTGGAGTGGACCATGTCATTACGGGTATAATTATGGCGCTGTTGCTCGGATTTGTAATTATTGGAGGAATCAGAAGAATTGCGAGGGTTACAGAAAAACTCGTACCTGGTATGGCTTTGATTTATATAATCGGTGCTTTTGCTGTTATTGCTTATAACTACAGTAATATTGGACCCGCATTAGCATCTATTTTCACCGATGTTTTTAATGGTACATCAGCAGTGGGAGGTTTTATAGGAGCTAGCTTTGCTTTTGCTTTTAATAATGGCGTAAACAGAGGACTTTTTTCCAATGAGGCAGGACAGGGGTCAGCAGCTATTGCTCACGCCAGCGCCAGAACAAAAGAGCCCGTTTCAGAAGGTTTGGTAGGTTTGTTAGGACCATTTATCGATACAATTATTATTTGTACCATCACCGGTTTGGTGTTGCTTTCATCTGGTGTGTGGTCTAAAAAAGTTCAGAATGAATTTCAGGAAACCGACATCGTAGTGCTTGACCGCCAATATGATCCTTCCAGTGAAGCCGATCACCAGGAAATGAAGAATTATCTGATGGAAAAAGGTGATGCGGGGATGTTTACGGGCACTTTGAACGTGGTTGACGGGGAGATCGAAAATAAAAATACACTATTGCACGCTCGATCAGTGGCTGAAGATGTAAAAGTTTATAAAAATGCCAATCCCTATACCGGGAAAATTAAAGTTGATGCCGGAATGCTCGACACCCAAAGTGGCGAAATTGTGTTAAAAGGTAAATCGTTAATTCATAGTGCCCCCTTGACGGCGGAAGCTTTCACTAAAAGTTATTTTGGCGATTATGGACAATACATAATTTCAATAGGATTGATCCTTTTTGCCTTTTCAACTGCCATTTCGTGGTCGTATTATGGCGATCGTTCCATAATTTATTTGTTCGGATCAAAATATGTTATATGGTACCGTTTAGCCTATGTGGTGGCTTTCTTTTTTGCCAGCTTTACCGATACTTCAATCATTTGGAGTTTATCTTATCTGACAGTCGTATTTATGGCCATTCCGAACCTTTTCGGCATTTTAATGCTACGTAAAGAGGCACGGTCAACGATTAAAAAATACTGGTTCGACTTTAAAAAGGAATTCCCGAATGAGAAGTCTCCTGAATAAGGAGTGATTTGTTAGGGATCATCAATATTTAATTAGATAGAACCACTAAGCAATAAAAGAGGCTGCCTTTTTAGCCTCTTTTTTATGACCACGGGAGGTCATAGGTAAACAAATTAATTAAGTTGATTTTTAGGATTACTGGTAGCTTT
>Ga0102941_1000248_pt1 | contig 24447 bp, 12 predicted proteins | sample SalPonR2_C_D2_MG_FD_79281 | JGI IMG/M metagenome (GOLD analysis project Ga0102941, IMG submission 79281) | Salt pond soil microbial communities from South San Francisco under conditions of wetland restoration - Salt Pond MetaG R2_C_D2_MG | ecosystem: Environmental > Aquatic > Marine > Intertidal... | reverse complement strand
TCTTTTTCTACCTGAAGCATTATCTCCTGTGTTAAAATAATAGCCTGCAGGACTTCTAAGGTGTAGATACCAGTAGGCGCTTTCTAAAAATCCATCGTAATTTTTAAATCCAAAATCAGTGCCTAAGGCAGATTCAAGTGCTGTGATCATTTTAATTGCATATTCTGTTGCAAAACTGTAATATCCAGGCCCACCTTCATGGTAAGCTCCATCTGGTCCATATTCCCGTAACAAAATAGGAAAGGCATCTATAGCACGTTTAAGTGTCTTTTCCGCCATACCAGATTCGTCTTCCTTCAAAATAGCTAAAGCTGCCATGACCAAACTGCCGTGGTTGACCGAATTCCAATTATGATTACAATATACCCACCATTGTCCATTAAAAGCAGTTTTAAAGCCCTTTTCTACGATGGCTTGTCTTAATTCCTCTTTTTCTCCATCATTAAGCTGATCATAGAACCAATCATAACCTATTCCAACAGCTGCTATGGTTCTAGATGTTTTTAAATAATTTCTAGGATACCAATCCTCCCAATTAGCAATAGCAAATAAATCTCTCTTTGCTGCCTCAACATATTTTTGTTCCCCGGTAATTCGGTATAAAAATCCTAATGTGGTAATTCGTTTAAAACCACTCGTAGGTATTTTGGCTCCATCTTTCTGTTTTGGAACTGGATTGTCTAACATCTCTTCTGCTGACTCTTTGAGATCCTGAAAGGCCTTCCCAAAAAGTTCGTTTTCATCCACTTTATCTTTAATTCTATTTACATTTTTTCTCTGCAAATACAGTCTTGGATGTTCTCGTGAAATATTTTCAATGGCTCGATTGAATTCCTTATCACTAACAGTATAAGAAGTTTGGGCATTAATATAAGTAATAGAGAAAATCAAGAAGATTAGCAGTACAATTCTTGTAAATTTTTCCATTTTAGCTCCTATTTTTAATTAGTAATTAACTTTCTTAATTAATTATTTTCTTTCTAAATAAAGAAAGGTTATACATATATTTATCAGATTTTTATAATAACCTGTTATATTTTTTTTTAATCTGGAAAATATTTAGAATTATAGGTAACCATTATTATTAGAAATTTTGAAAATTTAGAATCAACTTCTTCTAAATAGCATGGTCAGGCGCCTTGCCTAATTTTAGATTCCATAACATGTATTACAACTTACATATTATTAACATTACTTTCAAGTAAATTTTATATATGTAGAAATTTGAAATAAGAATGGGAATACTAAAATTCCAACAAATAGTTTTTTCGAACAAACTCATTTTATTTCTTCCTTGTATAAATACTGGTCTTCCTTCTATTTAAGTTTTGGGATTGGTGTTTTATTTATGTCATTCTAATACTATTTAGTACTTTCTAAACAGTTCTTTATCTTCTTGCTCTTGTAACTATTTACTAAACTCTTTTATTAAACTTTAGCTGTTTTAATTTTAAAAAATACTTTCCCACCGCTATAATTATTTCTTATGTAATTATACCTTGACCTTATACCAAATGCATGATATAATAAATTATGAGAATTGATACAGGCCATTTTTATTTAGTTGATTAGTAAAATAGTTTTTATGATCTGTTCTTTTTGTGTCGCAACAAAAATTTCTGAAGACTTAATTAACGAAAAAACCAATAGCGAATAGGTTAAACCTAATTTTGAAGAATTAAATACAAATATTACTGGTAAATATGCTCAAAAATTTGCAAGTCAGAAATCAAAAAGAATTGTTAGTTATAGAGAGCAATTACAATAAATAAAAGAGATAAAAGTATATAAACATTTTCAAACAAATTGCCAACTAAAAATGCGAAAACTGGAAGTATTGGTAAAATAAAAAAATATTACCTAGTTTCTTATATCTGGTGACGAGATAATTAAAATGAGAATGCAGTCAAACCCACTAATGTTTAAGATTTGTAACTGGAATAAATAGAAAGGAAATAATCTATGAGAAAAAACAAGAATCTCAAACTCTTGGCGTTTGTTTTCATATTATCATTAACCGTGATTACTCTTTTTCCGAACACTAAACCTAATCTTCGGCTAAGTTTTATTACGGATATCCATTTTGATGAACCTCGTGGAGGACACAAATACGGTGGTGTCGAGTTAGATGGAGATACATCAGATTTTAAAATTCCTATCCTCGCTAAAAAATCTATTGAAAGTGTAAAGCCAGATATAATTTTTGATACAGGAGATTTAACAGCACATAGCGGTAAAATTGAATTTAGAGCATATAGTAGATGGATGAAAGATTTACCTGCCCCAGTTTATGCGGTAACAGGTAATCATGATCGACAACATCATAGTTTAAAACATCCTTATGGAACAGGCTTTTATTCAGAATGCGGCTTTAATTCAGCTACAAGGACCTATAAAATGGGGAATCTAGTTTTTATTATGGTCTCAGATGATCACAAGTGGGAACATCATCCTTTAACGGATGTAATTTCTGATCAAAAATTCAAATGGATTGAAAAACAATTACGAAAATTTTCTAAAGGCAATAATAATATTTTTCTTTTTGGACACTATCCTATTTATAAAACTGTAGCATGGAGTGATACATGGTATGGTATGCTTCCTCCCTGGAAGAGAATTTCAGACCAGTATAAAAAATTGTTATACAAATATGAAGAACATATAGTTGCTCATATTTCAGGTCATCTTCATACGGGATATGACTGGAAGGATACACCTGAAGATAGCACCTATCGTAAAGGTTGTACAGATCAACGATTTAATGATGGAGATGAAGGCTTAGAAAATGTTGGTCATTTTGTTTCCGGTCCCAAAATTAACCAGACAAAAAGAAATCATCCTCCTTTTAGATTACCTGAAATGTATTTTCTTAATCCTCAAGCTCTTGCCTATACACATGGAGGCCCTTTTCGGGCTGGCGGATGTAAATGTATTAATAAAGGAGCTGTTTATTATGCTGATTTGACAGAAGGGACAAAATATTTTAACCTCATTACCAGAGAGATAAATTCGAACACAGATGTTGATACTTTCAAAGTAAAAACAGATTATAAGATTCAATTAAAAAATAAAAATATGAATTTCATTGCTTCAGATTTAGGTATAAGAAAAAAAGATTCGTGCATTCAAATTACTGAGAATAATTGGTTCAAGGTTAAACAGAATTGTAGTGGTGAAGTTATTTTTCAAAAAAGATGGAAAAAGAAGATAAATTTTAAAGGGGTCAGAGTAATTTCTGAACATGGAAATTATGGAAACATCCAATACAAAATCAGTTCCGATAGCGGTGCTACGTGGACTAAATGGAAAGACCGACCTGTAGGTAAGTTTAATCTAGCTCAAATAAAAATAAAATTTAAGGCCAGTAAAAATCAAAATATGGTAGTTAAAGATATAAAGATACGGACAGGTAATTAATATTAAGTATTTTAACAAAGTATAAGATTAATATAAGCAGAAGGGCTAGTTAAAGTGAATCTACAATTTTCCCCTTAAATGTACATAATGAGATTGATAATATGATAATTAGATCTCATTATTCCTATACTAAGTAGGATATAATGGAAAAGTTGTTTTTTTACAATACGTAATCAAAATATAGGAGGATACATGAATAAGAAAGTACTTCCTATTTTATTAGCGTTTTTATGTATGGGGTTTGGAGACGCTGCTGGTCCTATTGTTGGTCTTGCCAAAAACACATATAATGTCAGTAATTTCATTGCTCAATTATTGCCTTTTATGGGTTTTATTATGTTTGGTCTTCTATCCATCCCTATGGGTATATTCCAGGATAAACACGGTAAAAAAAGAACTTTAATTGTGGGGTATATTGTGGCTTTAATTGGCGTAGCTATTCCTATTTTTGGTTTAGATAGTTTTATTATACTGTTACCCACATTTTTATTATTAGGAGCAGGAGCAACAATATTACAGGTTGCAGGTAATCCCATTATGAGAGACGTCTCGGGCAAAGGTAATTATTCAAGGAATTTATCGATTGGTCAATTCGTCAAAGCAATTGGATCATTAGCTGGTCCTCTCCTACCCGCTATAGCAGCAAGATGGATGGGAGCAGACTGGAGAGTAATTTTTCCTGTTTTCAGTATTGGCATTTTAATTTCACTGGTGTCTCTGGTGGGAACCCATATTGAAGAATGCCCTGAAACGGAAGAAGAGCCCACCACATTTAAATCAAGTCTTGGTATGCTATCCAATAATTATGTATTAATGATGGTACTGGGAATTTTTATATATGTTGGCGCAGAAGTGTGTATGAGCTCTGGAATACCACTCTATTTAAAAGATAATTTTGGAATTGATATCCAAAAAATGGGCGTTCTCGGTACAGGTTTGTTTTTTACTACTTTGATGATAGGAAGATTTTTAGGTGGAGTGATATTAAATTGGTTAAAACCTGAAAAATTTCTATTGATAACTTCAATACTTTCTATTCTTGGAATATTGGGACTTTTTATCGGCAATGCTATAATTTCGGTAGTAAGTGTTGTCATCATAGGTTTTAGTTTTGCTAATGTATTTCCTTTAATATTTTCTATAACTGTTGATAGATTACCGGAAAAAACAAATGAATTATCTGGATTAATGATAACTGCAATTGTGGGAGGAGCATTATTACCACCCATCATGGGATTTCTACAGGATCTTACTAATGTAACAATTGGTTTTCTTGTTCCGCTGGCTGCAATTTGTTATGTTTGCTGGGTAGCAATTAAAAATTATAGAATTATGACCAGTGAAGGATGATAACAGGGATTATAGGCAAAGTAATAAATTTTTTTCTTGATAAGGGAAGGGCAAATTTTGATTTTTCTAAATAATAGGGTGTCCAGAAAATTACTGAGTCTGAAAAATATACATCAAATGCTAGAGAATCCTGATAAATATTTGGATAACATTACCACTAGTGACCGATAAAAATAAAAAATACACAGGTTGATAATCCTCAAAAAGTGTTAATTTTTAATCAGAGATTTCTTTCGAGACTCCAAAGGGTATGAGAAGAGAGGATTTCAGGGAGCCAAAAAATCTACATTCTCGGATTCAATGTAAAAAAGGTCTTATATAATTGTATGAAGAATTGTATTATTCATTAGTTCATTTGCGGGTAAAAAATTTCTAGACTTAGAAGTCAAAATTTTATCTTTAGCAATATTTATATCTGCCTAAAATGTAGCACAACTTGGGAAAGTTGTTCTACAAATATTTTTCAATATCCTATCCTGTTTCTGCAAGTTTTTGTTTGTTAACACCTTTTGTTGAGGGTTGGTACTTTTTTCTCACAAAAAAAATACGAAACCGTCATTATAGGTTTCGAACTTGATTCGAAAAAAAACTGTAAAGATCAATACAATAGTCCGCATTATATTAACCGGACAGTTTGGTTCTCTCGCGACTTAATTATAGTCTTCTAAGAATATACACTTATCTTAAGCTCCATGGAGTGATCTTGTCTGAGAGAGACAGAGAATGATCAATTTGTCTTACCCCCTGATTCTCTCCTCTCCCATGGATCACCAAGGTCACAACGGTCACAACGGACTCCTAAGGAGACTCCAAGGAAGGGTCTCAATAAGGCGATCACCATATCTTTTTATTAACTAAAAACTTTTCAAAGAAACCCTAATTATTTTCTACTTTTATTCAATTATCTTTGTGGCTATATAACATAGATTAACATAATTTCAAGCTATTACCGACCAATCACATAATTCATTCCATATCCACATGGGTAGAGAGGATTTTTGCTATCGCAAGGCACATCTTCAAGCTGATTCCTCGCCGCTTCCATTGACCGCGGCAATTCAAAAGGTAATTTTCCCTGGGGATTGTATAGTCCAAATAAAATATCAGCAATATCATCGGAATCAGCACCAAACTTCATCATAATTCCAGAAGCATGCTCTTTTACCCATGGAAAAACAACCGGATGACTCGTTTTAATTATCACAACAACCGGTGTGCCTGTATTTATTAACTCCTTTACATTTTTAAGATCCTCCTCCTGAAGTCTTAAATCAGCTTCCTCGGGAGACCCCCAACTTGGTTGTTTACGGGGAGAAACTTGTACTACGGCCACATCAGCCTTTTCCGTAGAGTTCACTATTTGAGCGCTATCGGGAAATCCATCACCATTTAACCCACTCTTAATGAAAACCTTTGAACTTTTTTCAAGTGGCAGGGTATTTCCCTTCTTCAAAAGTACTGCTGACTTTCTTCGGACTTTCTCAAAAACTTTGTGATGCTCCTCAATTCCTACATGTTCCTCAACTAGATTTGGATTAACATAAGGGTCCTCAAACAAGCCAAGCTTAAATTTATTGTTTAAGAGTCGTCTAACGGAGATATTAATTCTATCCTTTGAGATCGGTCCATTCTTAACCAAATCTACAATTATAGAAGGAGATATTTGCTCACAAACGAACTGATCGACTCCTCCTTCTACCTTTAGTGCTTCACGGATACAATCTTGATCACTAGGCATATATCCAAGTTTATTTGCCAGGCCCCAGGGCCTATCAGTTACAGCGTTCCAATCAGTAGTAATTGCTCTGTCATATCCTAATTTTTCCCTAAGAAGATTTTGTAGTACGGGAGTAGAAAAAGATGTTGCAACACTATCAAGATTCCTCACAATACCATAGTAGTTCATAATACCTCTACATCCAGCATTAACCGCCGCTTCCCAGGGTTTTAGATGAGCTTTGAGATTTTCACCAGGGTAAATCATATTTTTTCCTGGTTTTCCATGAGGATCAAGGCCATCTTCCTGTGGCCCACCACCAGGAAAGTGCTTGACATGAGGATAGGCACTCTGCTGGCCTAAGCTACTTCCTTGAAGACCATTGACATATTTTTCAACCATTTGAGTAACTATATTGGGGCTCTCTCCATAAGTCCCTCCAATTCTAGTCCATCTTGGTTCTGTACTAACGTCAGCCTGGGGATTGTTAGTTTCGTGAATCCCAACTGCTCTAAACCTCTCGGCATATATTTCAGCAACCTGTTTAACGAGAGATGGTTGATAAGTAGCACCCAGAGCAATTTGTGTTACAACCTCTCCCGGCCCTTCCCCATTATTAGTGAAAGAGCACGGTATTCCTAATCTCCCCTTCTCGGCGATCTCCTGAATTTTATTTAATTTTTTCGCATACTGTTTAGAACTAGTATCATACTTTCTAGGAGATGTAACTGTAAAATCGACTCTCTTCTCATTCTGAATCGCATCCTTAATTCCTGTCTCCTGAATTTTTCCTTTCGAGGGAAGGTCATAACTCTCATTAACCATTAAGCCAGCTTTCTCCTTCAGAGTCATCTTAGAAAGCAGATCCTCCACTCTCCGATTAACTGGAAGCCTCCAATCTTCATATGGATCAAGGGCTCCATTTTTATTGAGATCTTTAAACTGCAATCCTTCAACATTCAGGATGGAAACCATCTGTGCTTCCAGTTCTGGTTGCTTTTTCTTTTCAGCCTTAATTTGATTAAAGCCGAAAACTATTAAACTTATTATTACTGTTATAAGAAATACACATTTTCTTTTCGAGATCTCTGATAATACTTTTTTTCCATAATTAAACCGATTTTTTGCATTTCCATTTCTTATATTCATCTCAACCCTCCTTTTTTATTAATAATAACTATTTTTGGCTCTACCAAGGCTTGTTCACAAAATTGCCGAGATAATCAGGGCCATATTGACATCTGACTTAATATTATTAAAACTTTATGATTTTTACAAATCTGAATTATATAGTGGCATTAAAATATGTTTTATATTGGTAAGTGGTAACAATTTTATTCCACACTTAGATGATCATTATGAAGCTGCATCAAATAATATTTTATATTTAACAGAAAATTATTTATATTACTAGAAGGTGGGTTTGAAAAAAGGTTTTATCTCATTTTAGGCTCTTGATGGAATTTTTAAATAAATAGTTTAGCAATTCTGAGACTCCTTATAATTACAAAATTTACGAACTAGCGGGGGAAATAAGTAATCACAATTTGTCATAGTAATATTGATTCTACAATTAAGATACAATAATAGAGATAGTCAAGATGCATAAGACAGGATTATTATTTACATCAATTTTTAATTTTATTTAGATTTACGTACTCCACTACTAAGGATGGAGTTAAAAAGACATTAAAAAACAGGAATTGTCTTTATTGAAACAAAAGTTTACGAAAAAGAGCAGATTCAAAACCTTCTTTATTTCTAAAATGAATTCTTCTCCCAAACATACCAAAAAATAAAATAAAGAAAGGAGATGCTTGTTATTGATTATACTAAAAAAAAATACAAATGAACTAAAAAATAAGGAGATCTCTCTACCTGTGGAGAAAGTTATGAGTATTTCGGACGGGTAGAAATGAACTGTAAAATGTTAATAAATCATTAATAGGTGCTATAACTGTATCCTGAATAAATTGTAGTTGCTAGCTTTGAAAGTTATTATAGCGGTTTCCAAAAGGATAATATTTGAACTTGCAGCATATGCTCACAATCTTTTTAAGGATGCTAAACAGGGCTGAGAAACATTCTATGAAAGTCTCAACATTGACTCAGATCAAAAAAGTGATTAATTTATCTATAATCTTTTCGTCTAAATTTTATTTTATCAGAGAATAGTCCCTTAAAATTAAATGTAATTTAACAGGAGGAGATAATGTTACACAAAATTAAACAGGTCAACAAAAGAGTTATATTTTTTCCTATAATCTTAATATTAGTTTTGTTCTCATGCGAACAAAATACTGAAATTATCGATACTGATTCTGTCATTAAAAAAGATTCTATAATTAAGAAGGAAGTCAAATATTCTCTGGAAAAAAATCTATTAGATAGCTGGTTTCCTCGCATTGTTGATAAGGAAAACGGTGGATATTATACTAAATTTAATTATAAATGGGAATTAGTCTCGGCCTTTCCCAAAATGATCGTAACCCAGAGTCGACCTGTTTGGGTTGCCTCAAAAGCTGCTCAGAGATATTCAGAAAAAACAAAATTTAAAAAAGCTGCCCACCATGGATTTAAATTTTTGAAGAATAAAATGTGGGATGATAAATACGGCGGATTCTTTTTCAAATTACCCAATAACGATTCTACTAACAATTCTCAGATCAAACGTGCCTATGGAAATGCATTTGCTATTTATGCTTTGACAGAATACTATCGATTAACAGGGGATGAGGAATCAAAAAAGTTAGCAAAAAAAACCTTTAGATGGATGGATAAAGCATTCTATGATTCAAGTTATGGCGGTTATTTTGATTTTTCTACCAGGAGAGGTGTTTCTTATGCTCACAAACAAGATTTCAATCCCGAGATGTTTCCAGACAATCCTCAAGTAAAATACAAAGATTATAATTCCACAATACATATAATGGAAGCTTTCAGCTCCCTTTACAGGGTTTGGCCGAATGAAACTCTAAAACAAAGATTGCAAGAAATCTTTCATATCGTTAGAGATACAATGGTCAATGAGACAGGTTATCTTAATCTCAATTTTGAGGAGGATTGGGAATTAATTTCCTTTAAAGATTCTTCCAGAAAATATATTAAAGAACACCATTATCTGGATAATGTTTCTTTCGGCCATGACATTGAAACTGCCTATTTGCTACTTGAAGCCGGGGAAGTTTTAAATCTCAATAATGACAAAACCCATAGAATAGCAAAAAGTCTTGTAAATCATACTTTAAATTACGGATTTGATAAAAATTATGCCGGTCTATTTTATTCAGGGTATTATTTCAAAGAAGATAAAGAGCCTACAATCATTGATAATAAAAAGTCATGGTGGCCCCAGGCCGAAGGACTAAATGGACTTTTACTTTTCTCTTATCTATATCCAGAAAAGAAAGAATATAAGTCAGCTTTTTATAATCTGTGGCATTATACCAAAAAATACATTATAGATCAAAGATACGGAGGATGGTATAATACTGGCCTAGATGTCAAAGGCCACAATAGAAGAAGTGATCCTAAAGCCTGGAAATGGAAAAGCTGCTACCATAGTTACCGCGCTTTGGAAAATTTGTATAAAATGCTAAAAAATAAGGAACCAATTGTAGGAGAACATAAAAAAAATCAATAATATCCATTAAATATTGGTAGCCTGCAATTTTATGTTGTAGTTTTACTTCTAATTCCAGTTTCTGTAAGCAAAAGTGTTAAAACCTAGCTAAGAGTAGTTAATATACTATTTATGATTTTTGCAATTGTCGAAGTTACGTTTAGAAAAATAAATAATATTAGGAGGAGGTAAGGCACATGAAAACTAACATGAGACGCTATCAATTTTTATTAAAATCAATTGCGGGAATATTTTTATTTTTATCTATATTTTCTTCCGTATTAAGGCCTCAAACTCTATCCAAATCTTTTGAATTCCGGTACATTACTGATAATATTAAGGCAAATGGTATTACTGATTTCAAAGGAGAAAAGGAAATTTTCACCACTGCCGAACGAGTAGATTTTTTAAGTCATTATGCTGACTATGGTAGTAATTTTTTTGATGATCCGGATCTTGATAACAAAGTGATCTCAGATAAAGATCTATCTGAAATTTCTAATAAACTCAAATCACAACCCTTACCAAAGATAAGGAACAGAAAATCTCTAAAAAAATGGAAATGGATCGGATATAGAGATGGTAAGCGCAAAAGAGAGAGAAAAAAGTTGGAAGATTGGAAATCAAGGCCTAACGTCCAACTACATAATAATTCTTTAATATTTAGCAATAAAGGTAAAATTAGAAAAAGTATTCGACCGCAGTCTTGGAGATTCACCTTCCGTTATGAAATTAAAGCTCCTTCAAAAAATACACCTGCTTATTTTAAATTATATAATGAGGAAGATAAAAGCGCTTTAACTCTAGGATTTACTGACAGTAATCGAATATTTTACATTACAGATAATGACACTGTTAAGTTTTCTTCCTATAAGACTAAAGAATGGTACAAATTCAAAGTTGAAGTAGATTTGAAAAATCAGCGTTATAATTTTTATGTAGGAGACAAGCAGGTTGCTGAATTTGTAAATCTTCAAAATGATGGCTCAAAAAAAATAACAGGTTTTTCTTTTAAGGCGGGAAAAGGAACTCAACTTAATCGCATTTGGGGAGTAGGATATTTTTTAACTGGAGAAGCTGGGGGACCTTATTATCCAGAGACCTTTATTGATGAGGATTTTACTCTTAGTCCCTGTTTAGATAACTGGACTCAGCGAGGCTATAATGATACCCTTTGGAAGACAACACAATTACCCCATGCTCACGGAACCGAACGTAATGCAAAAGAAAATTTATATTTACGCAAAAAAGTATATATTGGTGATTTTAAAAGGGCAGTAATAAATGCAGAAACAATCGATCCTGGTGGAGAAATATACGTGAACGGAGAACTAGTATTTTCCAGTAATAAACGGTATCCAATCGAAGTTGAAATTGGGAAATACCTTGCAAAAAATGATACAAATATAATCGCAATTAAAGTAAACGATTTTATGAGTCCGGATAAGAAATACTGGCATCCGCCTCAGGATCCTTATATAGGCTGGTTTGCTGGGCGAGTGTGGATTGACTTAACTTCTGCTATTCATATTGATGATGTTTTTGTTAACACAATTGATGTTTCTAGTCCCGCCAAAATTCAGACCAATGTGAAAATTGGAAATAACGATAATCCCTTCAATGGCTATATTCAGGTAAATGTCTATCCCTGGTATCCTGAAGAAGAGAATGAACTCTCAGCATCCAACTCTTTTGAAATTTCATTAAGGGGTTGGCAAAAAAAGAAATTCTGCGATACTGTTTTAGTTGAAAATCCGAATTTATGGACTGCAGAAGATCCTAATTTATATAAAATAGAAGTTATTTTGAAAAATGAAGATCATAAGCCTATTGATGATTATATGGTTACCTCTGGTATTCGTACAATTTCTCAAGAAGGAGGAGAATTTCGTGTAAATGGAAAAGCCAATATGTTAAATGGAGCACAAATTTTTGGATATCGCCCTCCAATTGATAAAATAGCAAAATGGGCTAGATGTGCTCCGAAAGATTGGCTTATTCGAGAAATTGCACAGATCAAGAAAATGAATGGTAACCTAATGCGCATCCATCATCATGCCTGGGCTCACGACCCTCCGGCAGTAAATATTAATGATCCCCGTCTGGCAGAACTAGGCGACCAACTTGGAATCATGTTTGTTTGGGCTACTCCATCCTGGACAAGAAGTGAGGCATGGGGCGTAGATCTTGAAGGCTTGCCCAAATATATTCAACAAGTTAGGAATCATCCAAGTATTGTAATGTGGGAGGTAAGCAATCATCCTGTTGATGGTTTAAATAACCTTGAAAATTGCAATCGTTATTATGAAAAAGTTTATAATACTATTTATCCAATAGATTCAAGTCGCCTAATAGCTCCAGTAGCAGAAATGAAAACATTAGTATATGGCAATGATGAAGGTACAGTAAACTATAATGGGAAAAGAATTGAGCCCGCACCGGAATGGACAGCCCCCAAAATAACACGATCAAATATGTTGCAAATCACAGGATATGGAGCAGAGTGGAGTGCAATTCGAAAATTTCCTGGCAAATATAGAAAAGAGTGGAGCAAACTTTTCAGTTTTCCAGATGGGTATCAAAATAGTTTTTTGAATAGTAAAGAGCGGGCTTATTTTAACCTTGAAACTGAGGAATCCATAGGTCAACCCAATTGGAATCTTGTCAAAGGAAAACCCTGGTATGAAATGCAATCCTATGAATGGAACTATGATAAAGGTAGTATCGGCAGGAAACTGAAAGTCTCTGAATGGCGAGAAAGCCAAGCCTGGCAGGCATTTAGTGCCTGGGAATCTATGAAAAAGCAAATTATACTTGGTATTGATGGGCTTTGCTGGTGCCCTCTACACGGTGGAGCAAATATGGCAACCTATAAAAAGCCTCTTATTGATTATGAAGGCCATGCAAAATTAAGTTATTATATCAACAGAATGCTGTATCAACAAACAGTTGGAGCTAGTGCCAACGTAGATATTGCTTATGGTCCCAATGATGTCATTAAACCTGTTATTATGGATCTTGGATCTCAAAAATCAGTTCAGTTGATAATCAATATTTATGACATGGAAAATAATCTTATTCAAAAGAAGAGTTATGATAATATTTCTATTGATAAAGGCAAAACAGTAACCAAACTTGATTCATTTAAACCTCAAATTAAAAAGGAAGGATATTATGCAGTAGAGTATTCAATTAGGGAAAATTGAGTATGAAAAATTTATAAATTACTCGCCGAAAATAAATATAATAATATATCAGGTGTAACTCCACTTTTAATTAAATAATTGTTGAAATTATAATTTCAACAATTTATGTATATTAATCCCCGAAGGGGAGATATAAGTTAGCATAGGGTGCTAACCCTATGAAAGAGAATGATAAAAAAATATTCGCTGAAAGCGAATAATAATGGTTCAAAGTACTGTGATATTATATACTTTCCTGTCAAAATTGCAAATAATTTTGAAGTACCCGATTATCATCGTCTTTACATAAAAATATGGCCGGTAACTTATTACATTTATCCTTGAAGCATTACATTAAATGGTCCATAACAGACCTTATTAACAGACTTTAGCATCGTTATTTTTTTGCCAGTTAGATATATAACCGTAGTGTATATATTAAGGGTGATTAGCAATCTTATTATTATAGAGAGTGTCCCTTACTTCTTTTATAAACTCCAAGAGTAAATTCCGGAAATCCTCTCTTTTTTGTATTTTATTTAGTATCTCTCAGGTTAATTCTTTTTTATCAAATAATCTGGAAAATTCCTTTTTGATTGTAGCAATAATTATAAATAATTAGAAAATATATAGAATTTATTTTGCATTACCAATAGACAAGTTTTACTCCCTTATCCCCTTCCCTATTTTTTCAATTCTTTTACTTTAATATAGTACCATCTATTTTTATCTAATTTCAAATCCAATCCCTTTAATAATTCTTTACCTTTATAAACATTTGTCGTGTTATTAGTAATGTTTGTTACTTTATATTTTTTTGTCTTACCAATAGAAAACCACTCAGGAAACTGATTGATGCGCGGATAATCTAGAGGCAAATTCATATTTACTTTATATCTCATTTTATCAAATACTAGCTCCCCTTCCCATTTCTTGCCAGATTTAATTGATACATACAATTTATTCTTATCTGATACAGCTCCATAAAGAACAGAGCTTTTCCAGGGATCGATTGTAAGGCCTTTTGTTTTCCACAAAGAATACATAATGGTGGTGCGAGCAAAATTTCCGTCTCCGTACCATCCTTCAATTATACCGGAGTCCTTCCAGATTTTAGCATTTCTACGTCGGGAATGACTTGAATCCTGATAAGACCACATAATTTCTGTCTGACTATCTATCCATTTTTGGGCCGAAGATAAAGGCACCCTGTTATATAAATTCAAGGCACTTTCAATTGCATCTGCATACCCATCAGCACTTCCAAACTCCCAGTCATAATTTTTATAATTATTTAGATTTTTCAAGGCCTTGGTTACAGGTTTACGATATTTTTCTGTCTTATCTATCAAATAAAGAGTATAATATCCATTCAAAGTATATCCCCAGGTATCAGCTAATTTTTTATCAACAATTTCTTCACTCTTAAGATTAACAACATTATAAAACATTCCATGTTTATTCCTACCTACTTCAAGAATCCTATCCAATAATTTGTACAAAGGTTTTTTATATCTATTTTTTAATTCAGGATCTGTAAATGACAAACTGCAGTAAATTTCACAGAGTCCTGAAATAATCTCACATCCATGATCCCGTAAACGAATATTTTCTTTGTAAAAAGAAGGGTAACCCTTTCCAAGCAGATAATAATTACTCAATCTTTTAGCCCAGTCTAGATATTTATTTTTCCCAGTCATATGATATAGTCTCGGTAAAGCCTGCAACATTTCCCCATGAATTTCAATGTTTGTGGTAGGAATTTTGCCATACTCCGTTTGAACGGAAGCATAATTCCAAATATCATCCATCATTTCGAGCATTCTATTACTCCAGGGACTTGCTCCCAGCCATTCTGTTAAAGGTAATAGTCCATCTTTTATATACTCAGAGGCTCCAAAAATTATTCGAGTGGTATCTATTTCTTCATATTCAAATCCATTTTTTTGAAACGAATATGTATCTGGAAGATTTCCTAAACGGGAAGTTAGCTCAGCTTCTGTTTTAAGAATTTCTGAGAGCTCACCGTTATATAATTTTTTATCCGTAATAGATGCAGTTAAAACCATAAATGGATAATGGTCTGCTGCTGCATCTTTTATGTTCCAAATATCCTGTGAATCATATAAATCTCTGGGGATTAGACCCGTAGAGCTATCAGCATATTCTAGCCAGTCGTATAAATACTTATTGCATCTTTTAAAACCTCTATTAGCTTTTTTAGCATTCTCAGAAGCTCTATTAAATTTCTTTTTAGATTGAGAACTAATTTGGTCACAGCTATACAAACCTATAAAAAGCAGAATAATTATAAGGTATGGGCTAAGGGAAAAGCTAAGTTTTTCAGAAACACAATTAAAAAAATTTACACTAACAAAATTTTCTAAATGTTCTTTTTTTAATAGATTCATTACTATCCCTCCTTTAAAAAATGATTTTCAATAATTTATGCCCTCTAAAAAAATAACGAACCAATTCTATGTAGTGCCTTTCCTATTTGTATGCTTTAAATCCTAGGTAAACATATACAATCAAGAATATGCTAATCCCTGCATATTACCAGCTATTACCTACAAAATACTATTCACTGTTTTCTAATCAAACTTGTTTTTAACTTACTAGTTATTATAGAAATAATCAACGTGGGTTGTATGTCTTTGTTAATCAAAAAATTAATAATCAATATCCAAGTTAGCGAAATACCGAACCTAGATAACAAATGCTAATTAATATTAAATTTTAACTAAGATTTGGATATTAAAAGATGCTTGACAAAATATCATATAATATATAATATGTAATACTGATTTCAAAGATAAAAATATACAAAATTTAAATAAGAGAGTAAAACTGGTCAGAGAGACACACCCGGGTTATACTACTTTTTAATAAAGCGAATTATATTTTTGTAATCAAATTTAATAAGAATTATTTGAATTGACATTGATACATAATTAGGGTGTATTCTAAATTTATAATAAGGGAGGAAAAGGATGGAAAATTATAAGTTAAATAACATTTCACTATTATTGATAATTGTATTTATCTTTACTTCCGGTGTAATCAAATCCGAATCCAGCACACCAAAAAATAAGAGTATTAAAAACCATGAAAATCTAAGTTTCCCTATGCTAAATGATTCTTATGTGGATCATCTTAAACCTAAATATAAATATATTTCAGAACCTAGTAAGACAAAAGATGAAGTAAACTTTACCGGACCTGTACGCGTATTATCTATGGACGGGCGCAAAGGATTAAATCCAGAAGAATTATATTCACGTATTGAGATTCCCAAACATACTCTAAATACACAGAGAGGTTCAGTTGTACTCTGGTACTTTGCTCTATCTAATAAGCAGGGTAATATATTATCTTCAAATTCTAAAGATATAATGGGTTATAATTCCAATTTTGCCTTACATCCCGGTTTGGTAAAGTTTTTTAAAGGACCGGAGTACAAAGATGCCTACCAGCCTCCGCAGAAAGCAATTGTTGGTATTAGTAAGGATCCAAATAGAAAATGGGAACAAATAGCTATTACCTGGGATAGATCTTATAATAAAATACGTTTTTATGTAAATGGTGTTTTAAAAGGTAGAGAGGATCCCTATCATCTGGGACAGTATTTTGAAAAGTGCAGTGAAAAAATATATGCCGGTACCCCAAATATTTGTATAGGAGAAATTAAATTCTATGATCGTATGTTAAACGAATCAGCAGTAAAAGCTATTTACAAACAGGAAACCCCCTATACATTAACTGAGGAACAAAAGGAAGGACGTACTTTAGAAGAACAAAAAGATGAAGGTGTTCCAAATGTATCTCAGGCAGAAGAATTGTTAGCAGAAAAAGGTAGACTAAATTTTCAACCGGATAAAGAATGGAAATTACAGACTTCTTTGTCTTTAAAAAAGGCTGCTCATCTGGATTCATTTTATATTCAGGGGAGTCCAGATTCTCCTTTTCCAACCGAGGAAGGATTACTTGTTAACACCCCATATATCCAACCTTTATACGATTCCCGGCAAGAAAAAGAAGACAGGAGTCAGATGTATTTGTGGACAAAGAGACCTTATGAAGGAGACCATCTCTACTGGGAAGTCGAGTTTAAAGTATTACGAAGAAATGGTTTGAGTTTGTTCATGTCTCAAGTATCTGGCCCACAGAGAGAAGATTTTATGCAGGATTATCCTCTGCGTACGACCGGAAGAATGAATATTGTCAGCTGGGAAAACGTTCGAAGTTATGGTGCTGAATATTATGACGAAATGGATGATGGAATTCAGAAAACCGACCTTTTCAAGGCAATCCCAATGAGATGGCATAAATTACAGGTATTACAGAGAGGAAATGAATTTATATATGCAATTGATGGTAAAATATTTAGGCAACAAAAAGTTAGTAGAGTACTAAATTTTGGTCACATAGCGATACGGTGTATGTTAAACACAAAGGTAAAATTCAGAAATTTTAAAGTATATAATCAACCTTTATATAAGACAAGCTCTACTCTTGCTTCAGAAAAAAGTGAAGAAAAGGAAATATCTTTAGAACCTAAATATTCATATTTATCAAATACACCGGCTTCTGATCAAAAAGTTAATTTAAGAGGTCCTTACCGTATACTTGATTATAAAGGAAGAAAAGGAATGCATTTACAAAGTATTTACAGCCGCATTCAAATTCCTAAACATACAATCAATAAGAATAGGGGTAGTTTGACATTCTGGTTTCTACCGCTGGATGAATTAAGAAATAAAACCAATTTTAATGATGAAAGATTGAAGTTTTTAGATATCGATGATCAGAATCCCTATTATAATTATTTCCCTTTTATTTACGACCATTCTAAAAATCACAACCCCTTTAAATCTTCTTTTGCTTTAATGTGGAAAACCGGTCATAAAGGATTATTTGCTAAATTTTACCAGGGTAAGTTAGAACAGGGCTTTGAAGCGCCACAGAAAGGTTTTGTTTCCAGCAACCATATGAAATTTGAGCGCAATCAATGGTATCAGGTAGGTCTAACCTGGAATAAAGAAAAAGAGGATGTAAATTTATTTGTTAATGGCGTCTTAGTTGGTCAAGAAGATCAGTTTGCAGAAGATCTGCATTTTGCAAAGAGTGGTGATACTCTCTATACTGGTAATCCCGCCCTGTCTATGTCGAATATAAAATTTTATGATCAAACTCTATCCTCTCAACAGATCTCAAAGTTATATAGAAAAAACCAGACTCAGAAAAATAGTGCCCTACAAAAAGAACTAAAGTCAACCTATACCGGTGCAGAGTTAAATCAGTTTGACTGGCAAAAAGAATCAGCGTGGCAGAAGAAATTATCAGTATCTTTAACCGAATCAGGAGATCTACAGAATTTTGATATAGCAGGAGATAAAGATGCTCTAGATATAACAGGTAATGGTTTAAAAGTCAAAACCAGCACTAGCGAGATTCCTTATAGTAAGGATCCTAGTGGGAATGTAACAATGTGGACCAAAAAATCTTTTGAAGGTAGGGATGCTTATATTGAACTAGAATATAAACCTCTGAAAAAAGAGGGTAATGTTAATTTGTATACTCATGTTGCAGGAAAATTCAGGGAAGATTTTTTTGATGAACATGGATATGACTATTCCGATAAAAAATCTGACCTAGAATTTAATTTAGATACAATGTCATATTCCAAAAAGATGGAAATATGGGAAGAATATTATGCCAATCCCACTCAGGCTAATTTCAATCTTATAGGTTATATGTTTAATTTCTATAGGCACATGAGTGATCACAGAAATGATAGAGAGACATTCCTTGCAAGCTTTATTACAGGTTTAATGCCTTCTGACCGTGATTTGAATAATGTTATAAATGAGTTTAAAGTGATGAAGGATAAGGTTGAATTAAATAAATGGCATAAAGTACAATTTTTGAAGAAAGATGGAAAGCTCACCTGTGCAATAGATGGTAAAATTGTTATAGATAAATGTGAGGTAATCCAGGGAGAATATAGTAATAAAATCACGAATTTTGGTCGCCTGGGATTACGTTTTTCACAAAACACCAGTATGGAAATCAGGAACTTTAACGCATATTTTACGCCGCCCAGGTTTAGTGAGCAATAAGGTGGATTACATTTAAAGGGGCTTTTTACAAAATAACTTTATTAATGGATATTACTAAAATAGTATTATATTTTAGATAAATTAGAAATAATAAATTTTAAAACATTTATTTATAATATTAACTGAATGAAAGTTGGAATAGTCAATACTAATTATAAATAGGAGAGAAAAAATGTCAATTAATCAAGTATTTTTTCAAAATAATGAAATCGAAACAGAAAAAATAAATCCTAAGGTAGAAAGAAAAATTATGTGCTATGACACTGACTTAATGCTAGTAAAAGTTCTATTTGAGAAAGGAGGAATTGGGGAGCCTCATAAACATCCTCATCAACAGGCCTCATATGTAGCAAAAGGCAAATTTGAAGTTGAAATTGATCAAAAAAAGAAAATTTTAAAGGCTGGAGATAGTTTTCTGGTACCGGAAAATAAAATACATGGGGTTAAGTGCTTAAGCAAAGGTATTTTAATTGATACATTTTCTCCAAAGAGAGAAGCCTTTTTAGAATAATCTAACAAATTCGGTAGAGTGTTTACCACTTTCTCCTTCGATTTGTCTTCAACTTCTCTATATATACTTGTTCGTAATTTTTTTAGTTGTTCATTTATTTTTTTAGTTATATGAAATCGATCAAATATTATCTTTGCATTGGGAAGATTCTTCTGAACAGTACTAATATAGGCTGGCCACATATCCATTGCAACTGCTTTAACGTTCATTTTCTATCTGTTTAATTTTGTACATAAATTTATCAAGTGTTTCCTTTATAAATCCTCTATTTGCGTATATTACAGCACCTGTTTCTAAATTCATTACCACAGACAAATAATTATGGCCTTTTTGGATGGCTACTTCATCAATAACGAGATATTTTAAATTTTTTGCTATAAAATGTTTATACTAATTTTTTAGATGATTCTTTTAAATATCCTTTATCACTTTATCAACCCACAGCTTATAACTATATGTCCTGCTACTGCATGGATAGACATTCCTTTGAAAAGAGTAATAACATACCTGGCAAATTTTTTTGTATAACTTTTATTTGGATAAGCAAATTTTATTGCTTCCTGGTAAAATCCATTCTTAATTTACTTATTAGCAAAACAGTTTATAATGTCTCGTCTTTTTTTACAAGTATGCATCGGAATTGCTGAAGCCCCAAAAATTTAAATCTTAATACCTCTTAATATTTTCTTAATTTTTGATACAGTACATGATAATTATTCCATCTGAAATAGTCTCAATAACTGAAAAAATTTATTATATTGAGAGACATCTTGAAATCAAACTCTACTGTGTTTTTGACTTTTACTATCACTATGGAACGGATCTGAGGCTAGTGGATACTTACTATTTAATCTTCAATCCTGTTTTTATCTTCACCATACCTCTCTTTCTGTTGTAAAAAAACTGCTTGACTATTTCACTACTTTTGCATTTGCAATAAAAAATAATCCTCTACAAGTTACTCACTCACAGAATCTTTTGTCATAGAGGCCCAGAGTCTCTCATAGAATACGCTAGGATGGCAACGTATACGGACTCAAAGAGCCCAAGAAATTTTCCATAATATATTCATATTGTCAGTGATTTAGATAAGGTAGCAGCCTATTTACTGTCTGTAGGAATTAAATTCAAAAGAATAATATGCTAGCGGTTTTATCTAAATTATGGTCCATTTCTCTTAATAAATGTCCAACAAAATATAGCAACTACTCTGAATTTTCAATATATTTTAAAAGCGTATGCATATTATCAATGTAGGAACTTACCGATATATATTGCTGATCACTTTTATCACGATAAGGAGAGGTGTCCAGTGAATCTCCAACGTAACTAGTGGCATACCGGTCAGTTTGTTTAGTTTGTTGTAAGTCATGCTTATCCCTACCAGCTTTAATATACGGATTACTCGTCATGCAATTAGTAACGAGCCAGCGGCCTTCTTTATCCAAATCGGAAATTACTTCCTCAACAGATTCTTTTTCAGGTATCTCATTTTCAATCTGAGATACTGACCGGAGATATTGTTTCCGCGGAATCGTCTCAATAGAACCTTTTGTAATCAAAGGCGAATCCATTATCAGGGTATCCACAGGTAGCCTTTTAATTCGTTCAAATTTTCTCCGCAATTTCGCAACATCAATGTTAACTCTTTGACCATAATGCCCAATAAGATGGCGGTGATCATAATCAGCATAATACTTTCCATTTAAAACATTTGAACCTTGCCGGTGCACAAAAATAGGCTTATTTGTGCCCAATTCAATATTTTGAGGATGGGTATACTTACCGTTTTCACGTATTTCTACTGGCAACTTGCTGTTTTTAAGCCATTCTAAGGCAGACTCAATGGGACGTAAAAACTTTTTTCTACCCGTCATCCTGTAAAAATCCATCAAATGGTTTATATGCACTGCAGTAAGTCCGGGATTCAGCGATTGGGGCTCATAGGTCCGCGCTCCGGCAGGTTCAAGCTCGTGATTGTATTGCTTGGCCCATCCTGCCTGAGGGGAGCCATGCTGGGTGATAATATAAAAATTCATTGCCCGGCGAATGGGCTTCAACAATCTCTTCTGACCAAGTACACGATAACAATCAATAAGAAAAGTGAGATTTTCATAGGTTACCCCGTCATTAAAAGTATAATAGGATGTATAATCGGCATATTTATGAGTATAATCCGATGTATAATCATAGTATAAAGGATCAGCATAAAGGGGATAGCGTTGAGGCCATCCGCCGATAGGGTGTTGACTCTCCAGTACAAAATCGATGGCTTTGTCCAGACTTCTTTTATATTCAGGATCCAGGTGTTCCAGGTACATACGAAGCACAAACCTGGCAGCTGAAATTGTTGACTTATCGTCAAAGGTTGCATTGCCATAATAATGTTGAAACTCTTCCAGTCTCCACCCCCTTTTTCCAATCGTTTGATACCACTTTTTCAGAGAACGGTCTCCGGCAAAATCAATCATATAGTTCCATCCTCCGCATTCTAGCTGCCCCCTCATAAGGGCACGGGCGACATCTTTTGCAGATTTCCAATAATACGGATCTTCCGTCACATGGTAGGCATCTAAAAAAAGATTCCCCATTGCCGGAGTACCGGATTGTACCCAGATCATGGACTCATAGGCTTCCATCTCTCCCCAGCGGCGTGAAAAATCAGGTAAATAATTCCATACATACCCTCCCTCTGTACTTACCTCCGAGACCATATATTTCGTTGCTTTTTTTGCAGCTTGTCGTGCCCGATCTCTTAATTCCTCATTGCCTTCGGAAGCGCTTGATTTAATAGGAAACACAAGGCAAATTACTATAAAGGCCGAAGTTAAAAAGCAGTTGTTTTTGTTGTAAAATAAACCCATCTTTTTACCTCCAAATTGCTTTTTTTTAAATAATTCATATTCAATCTACTATTATTTTCTTTTTATAGAAAATTGCGAACATATAATAGCAACTTCTTGTTTATCACAATAATAATCTATTCTAAGAAGCCATCTCTTTCAGGATAGAAAGTGTACAATAATATTCCTACCTTCATTTTGAAGAACCTTATGGCATTCATCCCAAACAATAGGTATTTTAAATATGTCAAATAGTTCCAGTCAGATATTTTATAAATGGAGAATAAAATATACATACTTTACAAAAGATTGTGTTGGGGTAGACCAAAAATGGTAGTAAAAATTACTTTACTACCATTAAATTTAGATGCTAATATTAATCTATAATAAATAAGTCTACCTCATAAAACAAACTAAAAGAGAAGAAGCATTAAAACAAGAACTTAATCATGCTTTAGATAATCTGTTAGAATACGACAAGGAAGAAATGATTAAAAAAATTATAACTGGTGTTTTTGATAAGAGTATGGAAGCTGAGAGAAATAGATTTTTATAAGAAGAAGCTAGCTTAGAAAATAAGGCCAATGGAGATTACCAGAGAATGGCTAAAGTAAGGACAGATTTTTTTTCAGATTAAAGTACCTGGAGCTAGACTCAGTAATTTTAGACCAGTATTTCTAGATCAGATAGAAGAGGAAGAAGAACAATTAAGTTACTCGCCATAAATACTTATAACTAAATCATTTCATATACCAATGCCAACATCAAGAGAATTAGGTTATAGGGAAACTGGTGAATTTTCGGTTAGTTCCTTCGCTCTAGGTATGGCTTATGCAAAAGAGCTATCAGAAAAGTTTAGAGTAGGTGCTCAAATTAAATATACCAATCAGGATTTAGGTAATAGTGGTTATATAGCGGATTCAAACTATACCCATATTGCATCAACTATGGCCTATGATTTTGGTACGATTTATCAGCCTAAATTTACATATCTAGAATCTTTTGTCTTTGGAATGTATATTAGAAATTTCTCACCTGATATAAAATTTCAACGGTATAAATTTGAACTACCTTTAACTTTCCAATTAGGTGTTTCAGCAGAACTATTTGATATAATAGGTGAGAGCAAGGAAAATATGGATGTTAATCTGGCAATAGATGCCATTCATCCCAGAGATAGTAGAAATAAAATTCATTTAGGTACCGAAGTAAACTACCTAAATCAATTCTTTATCAGAGCAGGTTATAAGTTTAATTATGACATTGAAAGTTTTAGTGTTGGTTTAGGTATGAAATACAGTAACTATAGAATTGATTACTCTTTTAGTACTGCAAAGTATTTCAGTGCTAGTAATCGTTTTTCGATAGGAATAAATTTTTAAAAACTCCCTCATTCCTCCATTAATTGGTTAAAAAGTTTCCGCCTTACCCAAGGCGGAAACTTTTTAATTTCTGTAGTTGAAAAATGAGTATTCCTGAACGGTGACCAAGTAAAGATTTAATAAACTTACGTAATCTTTTTTACTAGAAACAATAGCTTTAACACACCAGTCTCCTAGATATTTTTGGGACTGTTCTACTGAATCTATCGCCCAAAATTTTCTAAATTGTTCTTTTAAATAATACGCAAAACTAAAGGCTTAATGATTTCCAGCGCCTTTTCTAGTCTTGGAATGTCTA
>Ga0102941_1000245_pt1 | contig 24513 bp, 22 predicted proteins | sample SalPonR2_C_D2_MG_FD_79281 | JGI IMG/M metagenome (GOLD analysis project Ga0102941, IMG submission 79281) | Salt pond soil microbial communities from South San Francisco under conditions of wetland restoration - Salt Pond MetaG R2_C_D2_MG | ecosystem: Environmental > Aquatic > Marine > Intertidal... | reverse complement strand
TGTGACATGATCATCACCAAAAGCTATTACTGAAATGCTTAATACTAAAATCAAACTGAGTGCTAATACTTTTCTTTTATTCATTATGTACCTCCTCCTCATAAATATTAATAATCACACTTGATAATGATTATCATAATCATTTAATACCCAAGAAGATGATTATTAAACATTTAATTCAAAAAACTAAAAAACCCCGGAGTAGGGTTCTTTAGCCAATCTAGAGATTTAGAGAATATTTATCCGATCAAGTTCGAAGTTGTCATGAATTTTTTGAACTGCTAATGTTGTGTCATTTGAAGAAATGATACATGAAATTTTTATTTCAGAGGTAGAAATCATTTCAATATTAATGCCAAGATCATATAATGTTTCAAAATATCTAGCAGCTATATCAGCATTACTTGTGATACCCGTACCAATAATAGATAACTTTGATACGTTTTTCTTATAAAGTACTTCAGTTGATTCAAATTGCTCTGAAAAGTTTTTTGTAATTTCTAGTGTTTTATCAAAATCATCTTTATTGACTGTAAATGAAATATCATTTTTTTTATCATGGTTTAAGTTTTGAATAATTGTATCTATATTAATATTATTTTTAGCAAGTAAGGAAAAGAGTTTAAATGCTATACCTGGTCGATCTGGCACTTTGGTTACTGTTATTCTACAAATATCGTCATCTAGGGCTATTCCTCGAATCAAAGTTTTTTCCATTTTGTCCACCTCTACTATTTTAGTACCACTATTCATATTAAAACTCGATCGAACGACTAGTGGAATCTTATAATTACTTGCGATTTCAACACTTCTTGGATGAAGAACATTAGCGCCTTGCCTTGCCATTTCTAACATCTCATCATAACTAATTAAATTAAGTTTAACTGCCTTATCACATATTCTTGGATCTGTAGTATATATTCCATCTACATCTGTGTAAATCTCACAAAGTGAAGCGTTAAGTGCTGCAGCCACTGCTACAGCAGTGGTATCTGAGCCACCACGACCAAGGGTGGTAATATCATAATTTTCTGTTACCCCTTGAAAACCCGCAATGATTACAATGTTATCTTCATCAAGTTCTTCATTAATGCGTTTTGTATCAATTGAGGTGATACGTGCTTGTTTATGATAACTATTTGTTTTTATTCCTGATTGACCACCAGTTAATGAAATAGCTTTACATCCAATATCATTAAGGGCTATGGTTAAAAGTGAAATGGAAATTTGTTCACCAGTAGAAAGGAGCATATCCAATTCTCTCGGTGTTGGTTTATCTGAAATTTCCTTAGCTTGTTCAATTAGATTATTTGTTGTACTACCCATTGCAGAGACAACAATTACTAATTTGTTATGATCATTTTTATAATTTTTTATACGTTTTGCTATATTCTTAATTTTAGCAATACTTCCCACAGAAGTACCACCAAATTTCTGAACGATAATATTATCCATTTTGTACCTCAATTTCTATGCCAGTTGTATTAATGTTTGTTTTGTATATTTTCCACTGATCATCTAAAGTCTGTAAAAATTCAGTCATTTTAGGAACAAAAGAACTGTTATTTTCTATGAGTGAAATAAGTGTTGGCCCAGAGCCACTGATAAACTCGCCATAAGCATTTAAAGATTTAGAATACTTTAATATATCCAAACCATTATTAATGAGTTTGATGCGATAGGGTTGGTGGAGAAAATCATCTAAATAAATACTAATATGACTAAAGTCAGAATTGTTAAATGCATTTACTAAGAATGCTGTATTGGCAACAGATTCATAGGCAATATTTTTTGTATACTTATCTGGTAGTATGGCTCTTGCTTTGTCAGTATTTACTTCAAAATCTGGTACCATTACAATAAAATCAAGAGTGGATGGAGCTTTTATTTCAGAAGTAATGTACTCATTATTAATTTTTTTACTTATTTGAAAACCACCTTTAATAGCAGGTACAATATTATCAGGGTGACCTTCAAGATCACATGCGATATTCAAAAGCTCATTTTCAGAGTATATATTACCTAATAAATAATTTGCTGCATAAACACCAGCAGTAATTGCTGAAGCAGAAGAACCTAACCCCCGTGAAATAGGAATATCATTCTTTAAAACGCGGACTTCATAGTTTATATTTTTATTATTCTTTTTAAGGATACTTTCAATTGTTTTGTAAATTAAGTTTTTTTCAATGGGTATAGATGGTAGGTCACTCATCCATTTAAATGTTTTTCCAACTTCCTTTCTTTCAATGGAAATTTCTAGAAAAAGATTTAATGCCATACCGAGGCAATCAAAACCTGGACCGATATTAGCTGTTGTTCCGGGTACAGAAATCTTAATCATGCTAATCTCCTTTAATTATTAAATAATACTTATACATTTCGACAGATAATTGATCTAATAAACTTTTTAAACTTGCTTCTTTAATATCATAGATTTTCATTGTTATTTCTTTATTAAAATCATATGTACTTAAATCAAATTTATAATTATTAAATTTATTAAAAATTTTATTTGTTGTTTCTGAAAAATCATTGCTTTTAAATCGTACAAACCAAGATGTCTTTTCAGGATATTCTGTTAGAATCTCAATATCCTCAAGCTCATATTTCTTAACTTTGTTTTGATCAATTATAGCTAATAAATCACTAATGACAGCACTACCAGTAGGGAACTTGCCTGCCCCTTTTCCATAGAGTAATAAATCACCAGTTATTTCGCTAATTAAGTGAATACCATTATACTCATTATCAATTTTACTTAAAGCATTATTTGAGTATATATAGATTGGTCTTACACCAAGATATAAGCCTTGATCAGTCATTTTAGAAATAGCAAAAAGTTTAACTTTTTTACCTAATTCCTTAGCGTATTTAATATCATCACTATCTATTGAAGTGATACCAGTAGTTAGTATTTTTTTCCAAGGCACTTTTACGCCAAAAGATAGCATTGATAAAAGAGCTAATTTTCTTGAAGCATCTAGTCCTTCTACGTCAGAAGTAGGGTTTGATTCTGCAAAACCACTCTCTTGAGCAATTTTTAAAGCTTCAGCATATGAAAGATTATTTTCATACATTTGAGAGAGTATAAAATTTGTTGTACCATTAATAATGCCGTAAATATCAGTTATCAAGTTACCAGGTAACATGGACTGAATTGGTTTTAGAATAGGAATACCGCCTGCAACTGCTGCTTCATAATTAAGGCTAACATTATTGTTATAAGCTAAATCTGTTAACTCAGTAAAATGTTCGGCGATTAAATCTTTGTTAGCAGATATAACATGTTTTTTATTTTTTAATGCTGACTTAATATATTCATAAGCGGGATCTAATCCACCAATGAGTTCAATAACTACATCAACATCATCCTTTAGAAACTCTGTTGGATCAGTTGTAAATAAATCGCAATGTTCGTAGGATTCATATTTTTGAAGATTTCGAACAAGTATTGAAGACACTTGGACATTTGTATTATACTTTTTTTGGATCATCTCTTTATTCTTTTGTATTAGTTCGTATGCGCCGGAACCAACTGTTCCGTAACCTAATAGTGCAATTTTCATATATACCTCCGCTATTCTATAATTAATATACTAAGATTCATAACGCCATCTAAATCCTTTAATTCATCAATTAACTCATTAAAAGAAATTTTTAACTCACTAATATTAAATTTAAGGGTTACTTTCGCATTGTTATTCACTGGTGTATCTTGAGTAATGGTAAGTATGTTACCATTATTTTCTGCAATAATATCAAGAATACTTGATAGCGTGCCTGATTTGTGCTTTAGATTTAATGAAAGGGTAGCCTTAGATCCAATATTATTTTCAGAAAGTTTAAAAACATGGTTACAATATTTATAATAGGTACTTCTACTAATACCAACTTTAGCTGTAGCTTCTGTGATACCATTTACTTCATCCGTATTTAATAACTTTTTTGTTTCAATAACTTTTTCAAAAACATCTGGCAAAACAGTTGAATCTACAATAAGATAATTTCCATTTTTCATTTTCTCCTCCTGTTTCTTATACGTGAACATTTGTCCATCAGAGATGGATATTCAAAGTTTAACACAGTTAAAAAGGATTTTCAAGAAAATAATCATTAGAAATCAGATTATTTTAAGAAAATCTAAATTTCCGCTTTATAAACATTTGTTCGTGTGATAAAATAAGCTAGTAATGAGATGCGTGACATATTCATAAAATATGATATAATGATATGTGATGTACAATTCCAGAAAAATAGATTGGTTATTAAAATAAACTTATATGAGGTGAAGTGATGGCAACAGAAAAGTATGGTAATGAAAGTATTAAAGCGTTAAAAGGGGCAGAACGGGTACGGAAAAGACCTTCAGTAATCTTTGGATCCGATGGGCTAAAAGGCTGTCAACACGCTTTTTTTGAAATTTTATCAAACTCTATTGATGAAGCAAGAGAGGGGCATGGTGATTTAATTGAGATTACTCGACATGAAGATCTTTCAATCACAATTAAGGATTACGGACGTGGTATTCCCTTAGACTATAACAATAATGAGAAAAGGTATAATTGGGAGCTTGTCTATTGCGAATTATATGCTGGTGGTAAATATGACGATCAATCCAGTGATAATTATGAATACTCCTTGGGTTTAAATGGTCTCGGGTCATGTGCTACTCAATATGCATCGGAATTTATGAATGTTACTGTTTATCGTGATGGTTATAAATATGATCTGCATTTTGAAAGGGGAGAAAATGTTGGTGGTTTAAAGAAAGAAAAGACAGATGAAAAAGATACTTGTTCGATACAGCATTTCAAACCAGACATTGAAGTCTTCACAGACATAGAGATTCAATCTGAGTATTTTAAAAATACAATAAAGAAACAAGCCATTGTTAACTCTAGAGTAAGATTTATTTTTATTGATGAAATTAATGATGAACGTGTAGAATACTATTATGAGAATGGTATTCAAGATTATATTCATGAAATAAATGATGGAAATAATTTTACTGATTTAATGTACTTTGAAGATGAGGGGATGGGTCGAGACCGTAAAGATAAACCTGATTACAAAGTGAAATTTGAGTTAGGTATGATGTTTAATAATAATGTTAATTTGTTAGAACACTATCATAACTCATCTTATCTAGAGCATGGCGGCTCACCTAATAAAGCGGTGAGAACTGCTCTTGTCTATGAACTAGATAAATTCATAAAACGGGAAAATAAGTATAAGAAAAATGAGAAAAGAGTTGTTTTTTCAGATAGAGAAGACAGTTTAATTTTAGTGACGAACTCTTTTTCAACTGTAACTAGTTACGAAAACCAAACAAAAAAAGCTATTACAAATAAATTTATAAGAGAGTTTATGACGGAAGCTTTTCGTTCTTATTTAGAAGTTTTCTTTATTGAAAACAAAAAAGTAATGGATCAGATAATCAATCAAATTTTAATTAATAAAAGAAGTAGAGAAAAAGCAGAAAAAACAAGAATGAATATTAAGAAGAAGCTTTCTCAAAGCACCAGTAGTTTTACCAATAGAGTGGATAAATATGTTGACTGTCGTACGAAAAACCCTGAAGAACGTGAGTTATTTATACTTGAGGGAGATTCTGCATTAGGCGCATGTAAATTGGCAAGAGATGCTAAATTTCAAGCACTAATGCCAGTAAGAGGTAAGATACTTAATTGTCTCAAGGCAGATTACAACAGAATTTTTAGAAGTCAAATTATAACGGACCTTTTAAGAGTTATTGGCTGTGGTGTTGAAATTAAATCAAAACACTCAAAAAAGTTTTCAACATTTAATTTAGATGAATTTAATTGGGACAAGATAATTATTACAACAGATGCAGATGTAGATGGATATCAAATTAGAACGTTAATTTTGACATTATTTTATAGACTACTGCCAACTCTTATTGAAGAAGGAAAGGTTTTTATAGCAGAAACACCGTTGTTTGAAATAAATACTAAAAACGAAACATTCTTTGCTTATGATGAACGAGAGAAGCGAGAAATAATTTCAACGTTAGATGATAATTATTCCATACAACGTTCTAAGGGACTAGGTGAAAATGAACCTGAAATGATGTGGCAAACAACAATGTCACCAGAATCAAGACGATTAATTAAAGTTGTGCCAGAGAGTTATGATGAAACTAAAAGAATGTTTGATACGCTACTAGGTAAAAATTTATCTGGGCGTAAGAAATTTATATCAGAATTTGGTAGTGAATATATAGATATGCTAGATCTAAGTTAGGGGTAATAGAATGCAAGGAAATCATTTAGACCAAAAAATCACAGATACACTTGAAAAGAATTATATGCCTTATGCAATGAGTGTAATTGTCTCTAGAGCAATTCCTGAAATTGATGGGTTTAAACCCTCACACAGAAAAATACTCTATACAATGTATAAAATGAATTTGTTGAGAGGTAAAATGACTAAGTCGGCTAATGCAGTCGGACAAACGATGAAGTTGAATCCACATGGTGACCAAGCAATTTATCAAACAATGGTAAGGTTGTCCCGAGGTCATGATGCTTTATTACATCCTTATATTGATTCGAAAGGAAACTTTGGTAAAAGATCTTCAAAGGATATGAAATATGCTGCAGCAAGATATACTGAAGTGAAATTAGCAAAAATTAGCCAAGAGATATTTAAAGATATTGATAAAGAAACAGTTACTTTTGTTGACAATTATGATGGGACAATGAAAGAACCGTTATTGCTTCCAACTACTTTTCCAAATATTTTAGTGAATAACAATATGGGTATTGCTGTTGGGATGGCAAGTAATATCTGTAGTTTTAATCTTAGAGAAGTTTGTGAAACAACAGCTAAATATATTGATGATTCATCTATTGATTTATTAGATTATTTAGAAGCACCTGACTTCTCAACAGGCGGGAAATTAATATTTAGTCGAAAATCACTAAAAGAAATTTATAAAACGGGAAAAGGCTCAGTTACAGTTCGAGCGAAATATAATTATATAGAAGAAGATAACTGTATTGAAATTTATGAAATTCCATATACGACAACAGTAGAGGCAATTATTGATAAAATTGTGAAACTCGTTAAAAGTAATAAAATAGATACTATAAAAGATATAAGAGATGAAACGGATTTAAATGGTTTAAAAATCACATTGGATTTAAAACGTGGTTGCGATCCTGAGGTCCTTATGGCGAAATTATATAATAAAACACCTTTAGAAGATAACTTTAATTGTAATTTCAATATATTAATTGATGGCAAGCCATTAAGATTAGGTGTGAAAAAAATACTTGATCATTGGTTAGACTTTAGAAGAGAATCCATTAAAAATCGTTTAAAATACGAGATTAATAAAATTCAAGACAAATTACATTTGCTACAAGGTCTTGAAAAAGTCTTATTAGATTTAGATAAAGCAATAAAGATTATTCGTAATTCTAAAAAGGATCAGGATGTTATTCCTAATCTAATGAGCAATTTCGATATTGATGAAGTTCAAGCAGAATTTGTTGCGAATATTAAGTTAAGAAATATTAATGAAGAGTATATTTTAAATAAAACAAAAGAGATTGAAGATATGAAAAGTTCTATCGATAAAAAGCAGAAAACTTTAAAATCTAAGACGAAAGTTAACAATGTTATTAAAAAAGAATTGTTAGAGGTGTCCGAAAAATATGGAGTTGATCGAAGAACTGAAATTGTATTTAAAGAAGATGTTATTGATCATAAACCATTAGAAACTATTAAAGATTATAACTTACAAGTTTTCTTAACAGACCATAATTATCTAAAGAAAATATCATTGGTTTCATTAAGAGCCAGTGGCGACCATAAATTGAAAGATGATGATGAAATTATTCAATCCATCGAGTGTTCCAATAAAGATGAAATATTATTGTTCTCTAATAAGCAAAAAGTTTATAAAAGGTATTTATACGAAATAGATGATCATAAGACTTCAAAATTAGGTGTCTATTTACCAAATATTTTAGATATGGATGCAGATGAAGAAATCATCTATATGGTACAGACGAAGCAGTATAAAGGATATATGTTGTTTGGTTATGCTAATGGTAAAGTGCAAAAATTAGCTTTAGATTCCTATGAAACTAAAACCAATAGAAGATATTTAAAAAATGCCTATTCAGGTAAGTCAAAAATAGTTGGTATTTTGTATGTTGAAGAAGAACAGGATATAGCATTAGTACGTTATTCTGCACCGGATGAGTATCGTTTATTAATAGTGAGTTCAAAGATTATACCAGAAAAATCTACTAGAAGAGCTTCTGGTGTTAGAACTTTGCGATTAAAACAAGACAGTGAAATGATTCTTATGAAGTTCGCTAAAGCTATTACAATAGATAACAAAGAAGACTACTTTAATGATAAGATGCCACGTTCAGGTTATAAAATTGATCCAATGAATATTATGAATTTGTTGAATAACCGGTTAATTGAGTAAAAAGGGGGTATTATATATGAAGCGGAGAATACTTTTAATCATTGTATTATTACTCTTAGCATTACTATTAGTAGGCTGTATGCCTGGCGATGGGTCTTATACTGGTGAGGATCCTGCTAATGTATTTTCAGGTATTTGGCATGGTTGGATTGCTCCCATTTCATTAATTAGAGGATTTTTTAATTCTAATATCCGTCTATATGAAGTAAATAATACTGGTTGGACATACGACTTAGGTTTTTATCTTGCTATACTCGGCGGATTTGGTAGTATTGCATTTTCTAGAAAGAAAGATAAATAAGAAATATTAGATTTATGTTTAATTTGCAAGGAAAATATTATATAATGTAAAAAAAGATGAATGGAGGATGTTTATGAGTACAGAACTAAGTCATTTTAAAAGAAACAAAGAAAAGTTTAAGTTAGCTGGCATTTTGATTTCATTAACGATTTTAGTTGTAGTATACTATGAAACCAAAATGTTAGATTTGCTTCTTGGCATATTTAAGATTGAATGCTTAAAGGAAAAAATATCTACAGTTTCTCTAAAATCCTTTATGTTTATTTCAAAAGACTCTGATACGGAAGTATTAGTAGAAAAAATGAATTCTCTTGGTTGGAAATTTAATAATAATTACGGTAGAGGTTATTTATTTTCAAAAAATAGAGAAGAAGTTTTACTTGTAAGAAAGCATCATTTAAATTATTATATTTATGAAGTACAAGGAAAAGAATTCTTTGAAAGTCGAAATCAATAAAATAATTAAATCTCTGTTCATTCAGAGATTTTTTTGTTAGAAAAGGAGATTTATGAAGATTATTATTTCACCTAGTAAAAAGCAAAATCGAAAATGTATAATAAATAAGGATTTAGTAAAACCTATTTTCGAAACCAAAAGTACAGAATTAAGAAGAATCTTAGAGAGTTTTGATTCAAGTCAGTTATCCGAGGTTTTAGATATTGACGGAAATTTATTAGAAAAGACACAGAAGAAGTACACCGGTCCAAATACATCTAAAGCAACTATTTGTTGCTATAATGGGTTGGTTTTCAAACAATTAGATGTAAATGAGTATACTCAAAAATCGATTAATTATATGCAAGACAACTTATGTATTTTGTCAGCAATGTATGGTGTATTAACGCCTCTTACGACAATTGAACCTTATCGATTGGACATGAAAGTAAAATTTGAAGACATAGATTTATATGATTATTGGCAGAAAGAAGTAGATGGTTTTTTTAAAGATGAAGAATTAATTATTAACTTGGCCTCAAATGAGTTTTCTAAGATGCTACAGTATGATCAATACAGTGGTAGGTTTATTAATATTGATTTTAAAGAATATAAAAACAATAAACTAAGAACAGTTGCTGCTAGGGCGAAAAAAGCAAGAGGTTTAATGGTAGATGTAATGGTTAAAAAGCAAATAAATAGTTTAGAAGAAATCAAAGCTATAGAAGTTTTAGAGTACGTTTATGATTCACAGGCAAGTTCAGAAGATCACCTAGTATATATAAGAGAATAACAAGTTTTAATGAATTAATTAATATACTTCTTAACCTTGACAATGGATATTAAATATATTATAATTTTAACAATTACTGTGAAGAGAAAGAAGTATATTGTCTTATTTAGAGAGAGCTAAAGATGGTGTGATTTAGCAATAAGCATATATGGAAAACGACTTGGAGTTTTTAGTCCGAATTAATATAGGATTAAACGGCTAGTAGACCGTTACTTACGAGAAGCTTATAGATTATAAGTAATTAGGGTGGTACCACGACATTTCGTCCCTTGGCGAGGTGTTTTTTTAGTATAAAGAATAAGAGGTGAAATATGATTGATGTAAAAGATTTTTTTGAAAGAACGGATGAATTTATAGGACAACAAGTTAAGATTAATGGTTGGATTAGAAAATCAAGAGGTTCAAAGAACATTGCGTTTATTGAGTTAAATGATGGTACATATTTTGAAAATTTACAAATAATTGCTTCTAAAGATTTAGTAAACTTTGATGAGGTTTCGAAATATTCCATTGCTGCTGCAATTGAAGTCGAAGGAGAGTTAGTAGAAACTCCAAATATGAAGCAACCTTTTGAATTGCAAGCATCAAAAGTTGTTTTGTTAGCTGATTCTGATAGTGACTATCCTCTACAGAACAAGAGACATACTTTTGAGTATTTGAGAGAAATAGCTCACTTAAGACCAAGAAGTAATACTTTTTCAGCGGTTTTTAGAGTGAGATCCCTGGCAGCCCAAGCCATCCATGAATTTTTCCAAAATCGAGGATATATTTATGCTCATACACCTATCATTACTGGTAGTGATGCTGAAGGGGCAGGAGACATGTTTAGAGTAACAACTTTAGATATTAATGAGCCGCCAAGAGATGAAAAGGGTAAAGTGGATGAATCAAAAGATTTCTTTGGTAAAGAAACGAATCTTACAGTAAGCGGTCAGTTAGAAGCTGAAATATTTGCTTTAGCTTTTAAAAAGACTTATACCTTTGGACCAACATTCCGTTCAGAAAACTCAAATACTGCGAGACATGCATCGGAGTTTTGGATGATTGAACCGGAAGTTGCATTTGCTGATATAAATGATAACATGGATATTGCAGAAGATATGATTAAATATCTAATTAACTATGTAATGAAGCATGCAAAACCGGAACTAGAGTTTTTTAATAAATTCATTGATAAAACTTTGTTAGATCGGCTAAATAATGTTGTAAATAATGAGTTTGCTAAAGTTTCTTATACTGAAGCAATTGAGTTATTGAAGGAAGCTGATAAGACTTTTGAATATAAAGTTGAATGGGGAGTAGATCTTCAAACCGAGCATGAAAGATATCTTACAGAAGAGATTTATAAGAAGCCTGTTTTTGTTATTGATTATCCTAAAGATATTAAAGCTTTTTATATGAGAGAGAATGAAGACAAGAAAACTGTTGCTGCTATGGACTTATTAGTACCAGGTGTTGGAGAAATAGTTGGTGGTTCTCAAAGAGAGGAACGGTTAGAAGTTTTAGAAGCTAAGATTGATGAGTTAGGATTAAACAAAGAAGACTACTGGTGGTATTTAGAACTTAGAAAATATGGTGGCGTAAAGCATTCTGGTTTTGGGTTAGGATTCGAAAGAGCTATTATGTACTTGACAGGAATGAAAAATATTAGAGATGTCATTGCATTCCCAAGAACGCCAGGAACAGCAGAATTTTAATCATTATTAAGCAAGGTATCTTTATATATCTTGCTTTTTTTATTATATACTATTGAAATATATTCCTAATAGTGTAAAATAAAAATAGAGCAAAAACTTAGGATATTTTTATATTTATTAGTTTTAAAAATAGGAATACTATCCATAGGAGGAATTTATGTTAGCTGATATGTATTTGAGAGATTTTTTAGATCGAACATCTTCAGAAGAAGCTGTACCAGGTGGCGGTTCAGTAGCTGCTTTATCTAGTGCACTTGCTAGTGCATTAACTTCAATGGTTGCAAACTTAACAATTGATAAAAAAGAGTATCTTGATGTTAATGAAGAAATGATAAATATTTCTAATGAAATGCGAGTAAGAAAATGTGAATTCATTCAATTAATTGATAAGGACGCCAATTCTTTTAGCACAGTAATTGAAGCTTATAAATTACCAAAAAATTCTGAAAAATCAAGAGCTATTAGACATGAAGCAATTCAAGATAGTATGAAATATGCAGCGAAAGTACCACTTGGTATAGCCATTGATACGTCAAAAATATTTGGAATGATAAAGATTGTTGCTCAAAAAGGCAATAAGAATGCTGTTACTGATGCTTTAGTTGCTGCTATGATGGCTCGTACCGCTATTAAAAGTGCACTTTGTAATGTTAGAATTAATCTAAAAACTGTAGAAGATGAAGCATTTGTTAATGAGGTTACGGAACAAGTGAATGAGCTAGACAAATTTGCAGATCAAAAAGAAAAGGAAATTCTTAATCTAGTAAAATTTTAAATCAGAGCTTAGGCTCTTTTTTTTTTAAGTAAAATTTTGACAATTCTCTTTCAGATGTGTATAATTGTATACAATATTACAAGTATACGATTGAAAGGGGTCTATATGCCAAAGACATTGACACATAAAATTTTAGAAAAGAATCTTATAAAAGGTGAACTAATTCCGGGAAAAGAGATAAAAATTAAGGTGAATCAAACACTTACTCAAGATTCCACTGGTACAATGGTTTATTTACAGCTTGAAAAAATGGGAATTAAAGAAATAAAAACGGATTTTTCTGTTGCCTATATTGATCATAATACGATTCAATCAGGATTTGAAAATGCTGATGATCATGAGTTCATAAAATCAGTTTGTAAAAAATATGGTATTATTTATTCAAAACCTGGAAATGGTATTTGTCACCAAATAAATTTCGAGAGATTTGGTAAACCTGGAAATATTATGATTGGTTCTGATAGTCATACACCTACAGGTGGGGGCTTAGGAATGATCGCTATTGGAGCAGGTGGGTTAGATGTTGCAGTAGCAATGGCCACTGGTGCATATACTATGAAAATGCCTAAAGTTTTAAATTTGGAGTTAATTGGAAAGTTACCAAAAAATGTAACTTCAAAAGATGTAATTTTAAAAGTGCTTAAAGAACTGACTGTAAAAGGTGGCGTAGGTTATATAATTGAATACAGTGGATCAGGTTTGGAGTCATTATCTGCTACAGACCGTGGTACTATTACAAATATGGGGGCAGAATTAGGGGCTACAACATCCATTTTCCCTTCTGATGAGCAAACGAAAGTTTTTTTAGAAAAACAAGGTAGAGTAAATGATTATACCCCACTAAGTTCAGATGAGGGTGCTGTTTATGATAAGAAAATAATTATTGACCTTTCCAAAATAGAACCGCTTGTTGCGAAGCCACATAGTCCAGATAATATAGATACGGTAAAATCATTAAAAGGTTTAAAGGTTGACCAAGTAGCTATTGGGAGTTGTACAAACTCTTCATATACTGATTTGATGAAAGTTGCAAAGATTCTAAAAGGCAATTCAGTTCATGAAGATGTTAGTTTGGTTATATCTCCAGGCTCAAGTAACATATTAAAGATGTTAAGCGAAAATGGCGCTTTAGGCGATATGATTGCTGCAGGTGCAAGAATACTCGAAGCCAGTTGTGGACCGTGTATTGGTATGGGACAAGCACCAAAAACTGATGCTGTTTCATTAAGAACTTTTAACAGAAATTTCAAAGGTAGATGCGGTACAAAGTCTGCAGATGTTTATTTAGTTAGCCCAGAAACAGCGGCTATTTCAGCTATTAATGGTACAGTTACATCATCATTAGACATTAGTACTGATCTATCAGTACAATTACCAGAAAAGTTTGATGTATATGATCATTATTTTATATATAATAAAGGGTCAAAGCTGGAAACACCTGTGATTATGGGACCGAATATTAAGCCTTTCCCAGAGTCAAATTATTTACAAGGGGAAATGAAAGCATCAGTCATCTTAAAAACTGGTGATAATATTACAACAGATGATATAATGCCTTCAAATGCTAAATTATTACCCTTTAGATCTAATATACCTAAGTTATCTAATTTTGCATTCTCAACAATTGTTGAAGATTTTAAAGAAAGAGCAGAAAAAAATGATGGGGGTATTGTTGTTGGTGGAGAAAACTATGGTCAAGGATCTTCTAGAGAACATGCAGCTTTAGTACCTTTATATCTTGGTGTTAAAGCGGTATTAGCAAAATCATTTGCCCGAATCCATAGAGATAACTTAATAAATGTTGGTATTATTCCTCTAGAATTTGTAAACAAGGCCGATTATAAAAAAATTGAAGAAATGGATGTTATTTCAATAAACAACTTAAAGTCTGACTTAACAGGGGATTTGATTGTGTCTATTGATAATAAAGGCTTAGAGATTCCAGTTAGTTTTGTTGGTTCTGAATATGATAAAGAAGTATTAGAAGCCGGTGGATATTTAAATTTTTCAGTTAGTAATTTATAGGAGGGAAGTATGATCAATATTACATTAATAAAAGGTGATGGCATTGGACCGGAGGTTTCAATGGCTACTAAGAAGATTATTGATGCTACAGGTATAAAAATTAACTGGGATATAGTGAATGCAGGGCAAAATACATTTGAAGCGACAGGTAATCTAATACCAGATGATGTTTATAAGTCAATAGAAAAAAATAAAATTGCATTGAAAGGTCCAATTACAACACCCATTGGAACAGGTTTCAGAAGTATCAACGTACATTTAAGAAAAAAATATAACCTATTTGCAAATATTAGACCAATTCAATCCATGGAAAATACAAAGTCTCGATACAATGATATTGATTTTACTATCTTTCGCGAAAATACTGAAGGACTATATATTGGTATAGAAAATAAAATTTCTGAAGATGAAGTTGAGGCAATTAAAAAGGTTACTACTTTAGGGTCAGAACGAATTATTAGAAAAGCCTTTGAGTATGCTAAGGAGAATGATATTGATACCGTATCCGTAGCCCATAAAGCAAATATTTTGAAATATTCTGACGGATTATTTTTAAATATTGCTAGAAAAATATCAGAAGAGTATCCTTTGATTAACTTATCAGAAGTAATTATTGATAATTTATGCATGCAATTAGTAATGAACCCTGAACAGTATAAAATTATTGTTACGATGAATTTGTATGGAGATATAATCTCCGACTTAGGTGCTGGATTGATTGGCGGATTAGGTTTGGTTCCAGGAGCAAATATTGGAGAAGATATATCAATCTTTGAAGCAGTTCATGGCTCAGCTCCAGATATTGCTGGACAAAACATTGCTAATCCAACGGCGCTGTTAAAATCTGCTATCATGATGTTAAAATATATTGGTGCTTATGAAAGTGCAAAAAAAATTGAAAAAGCTTTAAAAAAGGTATATAGTGATGGAAAAATATTAACAAGAGATTTAGGAGGCACTGCAACTACTTCAGAATTTACTCAAGCAATAATAGACGCGTTATAGAGAGGGGGAAAATAATGGTAAACAATGAATGGTTCAAGAAAGTTTCTTCACAAGCAGTTAAGACTAATTTAATTGATCCTTCTTTATATAAAGAAAATGAGATAAAATGTGGTTTAAGAAATGCTGATGGAACAGGTGTTATTGTAGGATTTACGAAAATTGGTGCTGTACATGGTTATAAATATAAGAATAACGTAAAGGTGCCAATTCATGGACGTCTTTATTACCGTGATTTAGAAATAAATGATATTATAAAAAATTTAAAGGGAAATAAATTTGAACAAACCATGTATCTTCTTATATTTGGTAGCCTACCAACTGAAGAGGAATTATATGAATTTAATCGAGTATTAGCAAAATATCGTAAGTTACCCAGAGGTTTTACAGAAAATATGATTCTAAAAAATCCTAGTAGCAATGTGATGAATAAACTACAAAGAAGTATATTAGTATTGTATTCGAATGATAAAGATCCTGAACTAATGACTATAGATAATATTCTAAAACAAAGCATTAAACTAATTGCAAGATTTCCAACAATTATATCCTATGGCTATCAAGCAAAAGCCCATTACTTTGATCACCAAAGCTTAAGAATTCATCAACCACAAGAAATATTAGGTACAGCTGAAAATATCTTATATATGATTAGAGATGATAATGAATACACTGCTTTAGAAGCAGAAACGCTAGATTTATTATTATTAGTTCATGCTGAGCATGGTGGGGGTAATAATTCAGCCTTTGCAACCCATGTTGTTTCATCAAGTGGTACGGACACATACTCTGCTATTTCTGCTGCTGTAGGTGCTTTAAAGGGTCCAAAACATGGTGGTGCAAATAAATGTGTACAAGAAATGGTTGATTATTTAGTAAATACTTTAGTAGATATAAATGATGAAGATGAACTTAAAAGTTGTTTAGAAAATATATTAGATCAAAAATGTTTTGACAAAACAGGGCTAATTTATGGTATGGGACACGCTGTTTATACGAAGTCAGACCCTAGAGCGGTCATTTTAAAAGAAAAGGCTAAAGATTTATCAATAGAAAAGGGACAATTAGAAAAATATAAGATGTATGAGAATATAGAAAAATTAACAAAGCAAATATTTAAGGAAAGAAAAGGTGAGACATTTGAAATCTGTGCAAATGTAGATTTGTACTCAGGATTTATTTATGAACTTTTAAATATTCCTAATGACCTTTATACACCAATATTTGCAACCGCTAGGGTAGCCAGTTGGTGCGCCCATAGAATTGAGCAGATTATTAGTGATAAAAAGATAATGCGTCCAGCCTATTTATCAATAAAAAATGAGATTAAAGAGTAACCTTTGTGTGAAAAGAACAATAGATATTCCTGCATTACTAGTTTTGTTATATTTATTATAGTTATATTTGTTTTAAAATAACATATGAGTTTCTATATTTCTGTAGTAAAATAGTAATATAAAATGAATCAAGGAGTGTAGAAATGAAAGCATATAAAGGGAATATTATTTTCACTAGAGATAAAAATAAGTTTGAAATATATGAGAACCAATATTTAGTTGTTAATAAAGGCAAGGTTGAAGGCATTTATGAATCAATTATTGATAAAACTATTGAAATTATTGATTATACTAATCGATTAATCATTCCAGGTTTTGTAGATTTACATACCCATGGACCACAGTATAGAAACCAAGGGATTGGTTTGGATCAAGAATTATTGCCTTGGTTAAAGAATTATACATTTGAAGAGGAAAAGAAATTTTCAAACAAAGATTATGCGAAAAAAATATATGAAAAATTTGCTGAAAACTTATTAAAAAATGGTACAACTCATGTTGTGCTATTTGGTAGCATTCATAATATTTCTAACAAATTACTAATTGATATACTAGAAAAACACAATATACATGCATATGTCGGTAATGTAAATATGGACCAAAACTCATCTAAAGATTTAGATGAAGCAACTGATGAATCCATCGAAAAAACAAAGGCATTATTTGAGTATACAAAGAATAAATCTATTCATTCAATTGTTACACCAAGGTTTGTTCCTTCTTGCTCAGTTGAGTTGATGGAAAGCCTTGGAAAATTTTCAGAAGCAAATAATCTTGGAATCCAGACCCATATGTCAGAGAATAAAAATGAAGTAAAGTTAGTAAAAAAAATGCATCCGTGGATAAATGATTACATTGATGTCTATGAAAAATATAATCTGATTAATGACAAGACCATTTTTGCTCACTGTGTACATAGTCCCAAAAGTGAGCGAGAAAAAATAAAGGGTCATAAAGCTTATGTTGCTCACTGCCCAAATGCAAATTTCAATTTAGCGAGTGGTATCATGCCCCTTAGGACTTTTCTAGAAGAAGAGATTAATGTTGGGTTAGGGACTGATGTGGCAGCTGGACATACTTTATCAATTAATGATGTGATGAAATCAGCTCTTCAAGCCTCAAAGTTAAAATGGTATGAAGATAAAGAGTTGTCACCTGTTACTACTTCTGAGGTTTTTTATTTAGCCACAAAAGGTGGTGGAGCTTTCTTTGGCAAAGTTGGAAGTTTTGAAAAAGGTTATGATTTTAATGCGTTAATCATTAAAGATGATTATGAGTTGTATGACTTGAGTTTGAAAGAAAGAATTGAAAAGTTTATTTTTACTGGTGATGATCGCATGATATTAAAAACAATCATAGGTGATTGAACAATAATTAAACCTCTATTAAGGGGTTTTTTGTTTACATATAATACAGATTATTATACAATTAGCATGTAGAAAAGGAGTGATTATGCTAGGAATAGTAGTAGCAATGGACAGCGAGATGGAATTACTATTAAGTAATTTACATCAAGACAATTATAAAGTTAGAGAAAATGTTTTTAAAACTTATGAGTTCAATATTAATAATAAAGAGTTCGTAGGAATTGTATCAGGTGTGGGTAAAATTAAAGCAAGTGCTGCAACAGAGCATTTATTGACAAGAAATAATATTTCAAAAGTGCTTAATTTTGGTATGGCAGGTGGAATAGGTACATCTGTTAATATAGGAGATATCGTGAATATCATTGGTTCATATGATAATGATGAAGATTTGTCAGCTTTTGGCCATGAAAAGGTTAAACGACAATTAATATCTATCGATGATTTTGAATCTCCGCAAGGCATTTGTGTTTCTGGTGACAAATTTATTAATGATTATGAAGAGTCTAAAGAAATTAAAGAAAGATATAACGCGCTTTGTTATGAAATGGAGTTATCTGCAATTGCACTGATTTGTAATATGCACGAAATTCCAGTTATTTCAATTAAGTATATTTCTGATAAAGCCGATGAAAATGCAGAATTTGATTTTGATGAATCATTAAAAAAAGCTGCTAATCAGTTCAGTGACTTTATTACTGAAACAATTAATCAATTATAAGGAGTGCTATGAAAAAAAGAATTATAGGAGATAGTTGTACAGATTTAAATGAGAAACTAAAGAAAGACTTAAATATTGAAATTGTGCCATTACGGATTTATCTTGGGGAAAAAGAGTTTATTGATAAAAAAGATTTTGATGTTAATAGTTTTTTAAAAGAAATGATCGATTATGATGATGTAGTTAAAACTTCATGTCCTTCTCCTGAAGATTATCTTAAAGTGATTGAAGGTGATGGATCGGTTTTTATAGTTACTTTATCTAAAGAATTGAGTGGGTCATATAACTCAGCACTTCTAGCAAAAAAACTATATTTAGAAGAGAATGATAGTAAGTTTATTCATATTTTTAATTCTCGTTCAGCGGCTGTTGGACAAACATTAATTGCTTTGAAAATTAATGAACTTATAGATTCGGGATTAGAAGATGAAATGATTGTTGAGAAGGTTGAAGCATATATTGAAAGCCAGCAAACATTATTCATTTTAGAATCTTTAGATAATTTAATAAAAAATGGAAGAATTTCCAAAACCAAAGGCTTTATTGCAAATACTTTTAACATCATTCCTATTATGGGTTCAACACCTAAAGGAAGGATTGAGTTAAAGGCTAAAGGTAGAGGAGCGAAAGCTTATAAGAAGATGATTGATCTAATCGTTGAAAATGCAATAGATGTTGAAAATAAAGTTTTAGGGATCACCCATGTTGATAATATAGAACAAGCAAAAAAAATAAAGAGAATGATTCAGAAAAAGGTACATTTTAAAGATATAATCATAGTAGATGCTAGAGGCGTATCTACAAGTTATGCAGACAATAAAGGTATTGTTATTGCATTTTAAGGAGGATAAAATGAGTAATATTATAGCTGATAGTAGTTTAGATATTAATGATTCATTAAAATCGCTTGGTGTTCAATTCGTGCCATTTAAGTTATATCTAGGTGACAAGGAGTATGTGGATAATGATGCTTTGGATCCAATTAAATTTATTAATGATATGGTTGCGTATAGTGGCGTTGGTAAATCTGCCTGCCCATCACCTAACGATTTTTTAGAAAAATTTGAAGAAAAAAATGATAACTATGTTGTTACAATATCCGAAAAATTAAGTGGTACTTATAATTCCGCTATTTTAGCAAAAAATTTATTTGAAGAAGAAAATAAAGAGGGCTTTGTTCATGTGTTTAACTCCAAGAGTGCATCAATTGGGGAAACGCTTACAGCAATAAAAATAAAAGAACAAGTTGGTCAAAAAGTTCCTAGTGAAAAATTAGTGAAAAATGTAGAAGAATATATTGAAAACATGCGTACATTTTTTATATCTGAAAATCTAGACAACTTAATTAAAAATGGCCGTATTTCAAAAATGAGAGGAACAATAGCTTCAATTTTAAATATTAAGCCAATTATGGGTACGAATAGAGCTGGAGAAATCATATTATATGATAAACAAAGAGGTATCAAAAAAGCTTACAATCGATTAAAAGAGATCGTAGAAGAAACAGCTACTGATTGTTCTGAAAAGACTTTAGCTATTTCTCATGTTAATAATGTTGAGCGAGCAGAATATATTAAGTCGTTAATTGAGAAAGAATGTAACTTTAAAGAAATTGTTATTGTTCAAACAGGCGGTTTATCAAGTTTATATTGTGATAATAAAGGGATTATTTTAGCATTTTAACCTTAGGAAACTAAGGTTTTTTTAGTTAAAAAACGTTGAAAACGTTTTCAAAAGATGATATTATTAAATCAGATTTAATAATATTAAGTATAATAAATTATTATTTAATAACGGAGGGGAATATGAGAAAAAAACTTTTTATACCAGGTCCAGTAGATGTTGCAAGTGATGTATTAGAAAAAATGGCTACTCCTATGATTAGTCATAGAAGTAAAGAAGCAACTGAATTGCAAAAAGGTATAAGTGAAAAATTACAAGAATTAATGTATACAAAAAATGAGATTTTATTATCTACATCTTCTGGTAGTGGTTTAATGGAAGGTGCCATTCGTTCGTGTACAATTAAAAAAGCAGCAGTTTTTGCTATGGGTGCTTTTGGTGAACGCTGGTATGATATGGCTATAAAAAATGGTGTTGATGCTGATATTATATCAGTTGATTGGGGAGAAGCAATCTCGCCTGATTTAGTAGAAAAAACTTTAGCAACTGGAAAATATGATTTAATAACTGTTACACATAATGAAACTTCTTCTGGAGTTATGAATCCATTAGACGAGATTTCTGAAGTTGTAAAAAAATATCCTGATGTTGTATTTTGTTTAGATACTGTAAGTTCACTGGGTGGAGCGAAAATAGAAGTAGACAAATGGGGAGTAGATATTTGTATTGCTTCGACTCAAAAGTGTTTGGGATTACCACCAGGATTAGCTATATGTAGTATTTCAGAAAAAGCTTTAAAAGCAGCTGAAAAAGTAGAAAATAAAGGGTTTTACTTTGATTTGTTACGTATTAAGAAATATGTAGATAAAAAACCTTACCAATATCCTTCTACACCTTCTTTACCACATATGTTTGCTTTAGATTATCAATTGGATAAAATATTAAAAGAAGAAGGTTTAGAAAATAGATTTGATCGTCATGAAAAGAATGCACAATTTGTAAGAGAATGGGCTAAAAAGAATTTTGATTTATATTCAGATGAAAATCACTTATCAAATACTGTTACGAATATTAAAAATACAAGAGGTATATCTGTAAAAGAGTTAAATAATACTTTAGGCGAAAGAGGCTATATCATTTCTAATGGTTATGGTGCTTTAAAAGAAAAAGCTTTTAGAATTGCTCACATGGCTGAAACAACAGAAAAAGACTTACAAGAATTATTTGAGGTTATTGAAGATATTTTAGATTTAAAATAGAAAAGGCTCAAGCTTTCTATTTTGGGGGGAGATTACATGATTAGAATTTTAGCAAATGACAAAATTTCTGATTGCGCTGTAAAAAATATTAGAGATTTAGGTTATGAAGTCACTGAACACCATTATTCACAAGAGGAGTTAGTAGAGGAAATCAGAAAGTATGATGCAATCGTTGTGAGATCAGCTACAAAAATTAGAAAAGAAATCATAGATGCTGGTGCAAAGGGTAATTTAAGTTTAATTGTTAGAGCAGGCGTAGGACTCGATAATATAGATGTTGATTACGCAAAAAGTATGGGAATCGAAGTTCAAAATACACCAACAGCAAGCTCTTCAGCTGTTGCTGAGTTAACTATTGGTCATATGTTTTCATTATCGAGAAACATCTACATTTCTAATGTAACGATGCGAAAAGGAGAATGGAACAAGAAAGCTTACAAAGGCATAGAATTAAATGGAAAAACATTAGGAATTATTGGCTTTGGTCGAATAGGTCAAGAAGTTGCAAAACGAGCATATGCTTTGGGAATGAAAGTACTTTATAATAATAGATCAGGAGCGAAAAAAGGTTTTGAAGAATATTCCTATGCTACTAAAGATGAATTATTAAAAAAATCTGATTTTATTACATTGCATGTACCATTTATTAAAGAAAATGGTCCAGTGCTAGATACTAAAGAGTTTAGTAAGATGAAAGATGGTGTTATGATTATTAATGCTGCAAGAGGTGGCGTAGTTAATGAAAAAGCTTTATTGAAAGCTTTAGATGAAGGTAAAGTGTCAGCTGCAGCTATTGATGTTTTCGAAGAAGAGCCATTGGCTTCAGAAGAAATTATGAATCATGATAAAATATCTTTAACACCACATATTGGTGCTTCAACACAAGAAGCTCAAGATCGAATTGGTGAAGAAATATTTGAAAAAGTAAAAAAGCATTTTGAAAATAAGGAGGAAGTTTATGTCCATTGTTAGACCATTTAAAGGTATTAAACCAAAAAAGGAATTAGTGGATCAAGTTGCATCTTTACCCTATGATGTTATGAATAGAGAAGAAGCAAAATCCCTAGCTGAAGGTAATGAATATTCTTTTTTACATGTTGTTCGATCTGAAATAGATTTAGATGACTCAGTTAGTCCCTATGATAAAAAGGTATATAGACAAGCTAGAAAAAACTTAGATCAAATGATTGAAGATGAAATTCTAGTACAAGATGATAAACCTATGTTTTATATTTATCGACAAATTATGAATGGTAGAGTTCAAACTGGATTAGTTGGAGCCACATCTATTGATGATTATTTGAACAATGTAATTAAAAAACATGAGTATACTCGACCTAAAAAAGAAGTTGATCGAATTAATAACTTCGATTATTGTGATGCCAATACAGCACCTATTTTCTTAACATACCGAAAAAATGATGAAATTAATACTATAGTAAATGACTGGATTAAATTTCATATGCCAATTTATGATTTTAAATCTGAAGATGGTATAACACATATTGTATGGGAATTATCAGATGATAGTTTAGTAGATCGGATTAACAAAATATTTGATAATGAAGTAGATTCATTATATATTGCTGATGGCCATCATCGCTCTGCTTCTAGTGTAAAAGTAGGTTTAAAAAGAAGAGAGGAAAATCCTAATTTTACTGGAGATGAAGAGTATAATTATTTTATGTCAGTAATGTTTCCTGATGAGGATTTATTCATCATGGATTATAATCGAGTAGTTCATACACTAAATGGTCTTTCCTTTGAAGATTTCATGAGTAAAGTAAAGGAAAAATTCAATGTAGAGAAGGTAGAAAGTGAAGAGCCTTTTAGACCAACTAAAAAGCATACATTCGGTATGTACATTGAGAACAACTGGTATGAGCTAGGAGCAAAAGAAGGAATATTTAATGACCAAGATCCTGTTGATCGATTGGATGTTGCCATTCTACAAAATAATATATTAGATCCTTTGTTAGGGATTGAAGATCCTAGAACAAGTGATAATATTGATTTTGTTGGTGGGATAAGAGGATTAACAGAGTTAGAAGAAAGAGTTGATCAAGGAAAGAAAGTAGCATTTTCTATGTATCCTACGACAATGGATGATTTACTTGCCATTGCAGATGCTGGGAAAGTTATGCCGCCTAAGTCAACATGGTTTGAACCAAAATTAAGAAGTGGTTTATTTGTTCATAGATTAACTGATTAAATAAGAAAAAAGTCCTTAATACAAACGTATTAAGGACTTATTTTTTTTGTCAAAATCTTGAATATTATAGAAAGATGATTTATCAACAAACTCACCAGTAGATATGTATTGATAAAACTCGTTTTGATTACAGTTTTTCTTTTCATTGGCTAGAAAACTATTTTGTTCATGTAGATAAACAATATTATTAAACATAAATCCCCTCCTACAACAACACTTCGTTTACATTATACCATGGAAACGTAAAATAGTCTATACTTCAAATGCGTTTTAGGTTTATAGTATAATAATAAAAAAGGCCACAACTAAGGCAATAATAAGATTAAAAACTAAACTCATATGTACATAATCATCATCTCTTTTTAATCGGGTGGTGTTTAATGATAGTCCTAAACCTGTTATAAAGATTTGGAAAATTGTAAGTGTCAGAGTGATGTTTAAGTCACTAGGATTCCATTGGTTGAGATAATCAGTATTGAAAAACCGCCCGATACC
>Ga0102941_1000244_pt1 | contig 24527 bp, 24 predicted proteins | sample SalPonR2_C_D2_MG_FD_79281 | JGI IMG/M metagenome (GOLD analysis project Ga0102941, IMG submission 79281) | Salt pond soil microbial communities from South San Francisco under conditions of wetland restoration - Salt Pond MetaG R2_C_D2_MG | ecosystem: Environmental > Aquatic > Marine > Intertidal... | reverse complement strand
TCCGCGGATCGCCGACGTATGTCGACGCGAACGCGGAGCGGGCGCCCGTGCCCCGGTACCCTCGCGAGGGGCAGCCCGGAAGGAGGCCCGCATGAACATCGCCGTGTTCAGCACGAAATCGTACGATCGACGCTTCTTCGAGGCCGCGAACGAGCAGCACGGGCACGACCTCACCTTCTTCGAGCCGCGCCTGACGCCCGATACCGCGACCCTCGCCGAAGGCCACGACGCCGTCTGCGCGTTCGTGAACGATCACCTGGACTCCGGCGTGCTCCAGCGGCTCGCGGACGCGGGCGTGCGGCTCTTGGCGCTGCGATCGGCCGGGTTCAACCACGTCGACCTGGACGCTGCTGAACGGCTGGGACTCACCGTGGCACGCGTGCCGGCCTACTCGCCGCACGCCGTCGCCGAGCATGCGTTGGCGCTGCTGTTGGCGTTGAACAGGCAGATCTACCGCGCGTACAACCGCGTGCGCGAGGGCAACTTCGCGCTGGACGGCCTGATCGGGTTCGACCTGCACGGCAAGACGGTCGGCGTCGTCGGCACCGGCAAGATCGGTGCGACGTTCGCGCAGATCGTGCACGGCCTGGGCTGCGAGGTGCTGGCGCTCGATCCGTATCCCAACCCGGAGCTGCGGGACGTGGCGAGCTACGTCCCGCGCGACGAGCTGCTGGCCCGCTCGGACGTCGTCTCGCTGCACTGCCCGCTCACACCCGAGACGCACCACATGATCGACGACGCGGCGCTCGACCGGATGCGCGAGGGCGTGACGCTGATCAACACCAGCCGCGGCCAGCTGATCGACACGCGCGCCGTCATCGAGGCGCTCAAGCGCGGACGGATCGGACGGCTGGGCCTCGACGTGTACGAGGAGGAGGGCGACCTGTTCTTCGAGGACCTCTGCAACCGGGTCATCCGCGATGACGTGTTCTCGCGGTTATTGACCTTCCCGAACGTGCTGATCACGGGGCATCAGGGGTTCTTCACCGAGGAGGCGATGCAGAACATCGCCGAGACGACCCTGGCGAACGTGCGCGCGTTCGAGACGGGCGAGGGGCCGCTCCACGCGGTGACGTCGGACATGGTGGCGTAGCCGGTGACGGCCTGGCTGCAGGCGCTGCTGGCGGGCCTGCCGATCGTCGTGATCCTGATCGCGATGCTGGGCGCCCGCTGGTCCGCCGCGCGGGCCGGCGCCGCGGGCGTGGCGTTGACGCTGCCGATCGCCTGGCTGGCGTTCGGGTACGGGCGGACGGTCCTGCCCCAGCTGGGTCCCGTCCTCGCGACCGGGGGCGCGCTGGCGGAGGCGGTCTTCATCGCCGCGACGATCCTGTGGATCATCTTCCCCGCGTTGTGCATCCACGAGCTTCAGCAGCGCACCGGCGCGCTGGAGGTGCTCCGCAGCGCGATGGGGCGGCTGTCGCCCGATCCGCGGATCCTGGCGCTGCTGGTCGCCTGGTTCTTCGTGCTGTTCGTCGAGGGCGCGGCGGGCTTCGGGACGTCGGTCGCGCTAGCGGCGCCGTTCCTTGTCGCCGCCGGCTTCGGTCGCGTCGAGGCGGTCACGATCGCTCTGGTCGGCCACTCGGTCGGCGTGTCGTTCGGTGCGGTCGGAACGCCGATCCTGCCGCAGCTGGCGGTCACCCCGTTCAGCGGTCTGGAGCTGGCGTCCGCGACGGCGGCGTACCACAGCCTGGTGGGCTGGGTGATGCCGCTGGTAGCGATGCTGCTCGTGACGCGAACGCTTCCGCCGGCGCAGCGATCGGGACCGGCGATCTGGGGCTGGACGCTGGCGGCCGCTGCGGCGTTCCTGATTCCGCACCAGGCGATCGCCACCTTCGTCGGGCCCGAGCTGCCGACGCTGGGCGGCTCGCTGGTGGGGGGAGCGGCGTTCGTCGGCGCGCTGCGCGTGGCCCGGAGCCGCTCGCCCGAGACGCCGTCGCCCGATGCGCATGTGCCTGCGCGCGGCGTGGCACGCGCCGCGGCGCCGTACCTGGCGCTGGTCGGGCTGGTGCTCGTCACCCGCCTGCTGCCGCCCGTGCGCGACGCGCTGACCGCGCTGGAGCTTGGCTGGAGCGCCGGCCCGTTCGCCGGTACGTTCGCCGCGGCGTACCACCCCGGGACCTTGCTGCTGGCCGCCTTCGCTGTCGGCGCGGCGATCCAGCGGTCGTCCTGGAGCGACGTCACGGCGGCCATGAGCGCCGCGCTGCGGCAGCTGATTCCGGTCACGGCGGCGCTGGTCGCGATGCTGGCGATCTCGCGCGTCATGGTGTATTCGGGCATGATCGACGCGCTGGCCGCCGCTGCCGCTGCCGCCGCCGGCGGTCTGTGGCCGCTGTTCGCGCCGTTCGTGGGGATGCTGGGCACGTTCGTGACCGGCTCGGCCACGGCGTCGAACATCCTGTTCACCGATTTCCAGCAGGCCACCGCGAACCGGCTGGAGCTGCCCGCCCTGCCGCTGGTCGGCGCGCAGGGGTTCGGCGCCGCCGTCGGGAACATCGTCTGTCCGCACAACGTGATCGCCGCGGGCGCCACCGTCCAGCTGGCGGGCCGCGAGGGCGAGGTGCTGCGGCGCACGCTGGGCGTCGCGCTGGTGTACGGCCTGCTGGGCGGGCTGGCGGCCCTGTTCGTGTACGTGTAGGCCGCTCGCGCCCGCCGGAGAGGCGGCCGCGATCAGGCACCGCGCTTGCTGAGCTGCACCTGTCGGATCGACCAGGCGAAGACGCCGACGGACACCGTCAGGATCCCCAGCTCGATCAGCATCGAGTTCGGCACCGGCTGCCCCTCGGCCACGAAGTTCGCGGCCTCCGCGCTGATGACCAGCAGACGCCGGATGCTGGCGATGATGCCGATCACCAGCAGCGGAATCGCGTCCAGGACGCGGCGCTCGAACAAGGAGGAGACCGAGCTGATGATCTCCGCGATCATCAGCGCCAACAGGGCTTGCGACAGGAGCTGCGTCAGCCCGTAGTCGTCGAGGCCCGTGCGGAACCCGGCGGCCATCTGGACGGCGACGTTCCAGAGCACCAGCAGCACGCCGACGATCAGCACCAGAATGACGAGCGCGGCGATGCCCTGCTCCACGATCCGGATCGCGCGAAGCAGCGACGTCGCTTCGGTCGGGGGCTCCGGGTCGTCGGGCGCGGATCCGGTCATGTCGGGCCGCCGATCGGACGCCGGACGAGCGGGCACGCGGAGACGAGCGCCAGACTCGATGATATCGATGACATGCGTACCTCCCGGGGCACGGCGCGAGGCGATCTCTACATCAGGTCGCGCGGAATCCGCTCGTCCCAGTTCCGCGAGTACACGCGCCGGTCGCCCTCGTACGCGTCCAGCTCGGCGCGGATGTAGAAGCACTCCGCATCGGAGGTCAGGACCGTACGCGTGACCGTGCGGACCGACCAGCCGTCGCGCTGCAGGATCCGGACCCAGCGGGTCTCGCCGCGGGCCGAGTCGAACGCGTTCTCGACCGAGGAGTACCACTCCTGGCCGTCGCGCTGCATCGCGACGTCCACCTCCTCGAGCTCGAACAGGCCGCTGTCGTTCACGACGTCCAGCGTCGAGCGGTCCGTCTCGAGGTCGCGGATCACGCGCCACGACTGGCGCGGCGGCTCGATCATGGTGCGCTCCAGCGGCGGCGCGGTCTCGGGCTCGTCGAAGCGGCGCAGGTTCGCGTCGTCCTCACGGGGCGGCCGGACCGGCAGCGTCAGCGTGCATCCCTGCAGGTGCACGTCCATCCCCACCGGCTCGGGTGGCGGCCACGCCAGCGGCCAGTACGAGGTCGACAGCGCCAGCCGGATCCGGTGGCCTGCCGGGAACGCCTGGGCCACGCCGTTGAGCTGGACGTCCACCCGGTAGCGCCGTCCAGGCTCCAGCGGCTCGGGATGCTCGTCGCTTTCGCGGTGGGTCAGGTTCAGCAGGCCGTAGGTGACGCGCGTCACCTCGCCTCCTGGACGCACGTCGGACAGCCGCGCGGCGACCATCGCGACCGGCTTGTCGACGGAGAGCTCCAGCGTGACCGTCGCCATGCCGCAGATCTCGACGCGCTCCTCGAGCGGAGCGGTGTCGAACACCAGCGCGCCGCCGTCCTCCTGTCGCTGGTCGTGCGGCAGGTCGGGCGCGACGGTGTACGAGCACCACTTGCCGGCGAACATCCCCAGCGGCAACGGCGAGCGGAGGTGCAGCGGAGAGGTGCCCAGCCGTCGCTCGGGCGGCCAGGCGTCCTCCGGGATCAGCCGGTTCTCCGCCAGGCGGAACGTCGTCTGGTGGGTGCCGGGGGCCGGACACTCGTTCTCGGCCACCCAGCGCCCCGGCCGCTCCTCGTAGCGCGTGGTCGGCTCCACGCTCTCCTGCATCCAGACGCGCAGCCTGGGCTCGTCCTCGGTGCCGTTGCGGACGTCCTTCAGCCAGCGGTCCCACCAGCGCAGGCACTCCTGCAGGAAGCCGATCGCGGGCCCCGGCGAGCCGAGGTGCGGATAGGTGTGGCCCCACGGCCCGATCAGCCCCTTGCGCGGCGCGGACAGGTTCTCGAGCAGGCGGAAGACGGCGTTCGAGTAGCCGTCCGTCCAGCCGCTGACCGCCAGGACGGGCGCGCGGATGGCGCCGTAGTCCTCGGCGACCGAGCCGTGCTTCCAGTAGTCGTCCCGCCGCTGGTGCCGCAGCCACTTCTCGAGCCAGAGCCCGCTCCCCTCGAGCCGCTCGAGCCACATCTCGCGCCAGGCGTCGCCCACGATCGCGGGATCGGGAGGAAGCGAGTTGTTCGTGAACATGATCGACGCCCAGGAGAGGTTGTCGCCCAGCAGGCAGCCGCCCATGTGGTGGATGTCGTCGCGGTAGCGGTCGTCGGTGGAGCACACCGACACCACCGCGCCCAGCGCCCGTGGGCGCATCGCGGCGATCTGCAGTCCGTTGAAGCCGCCCCAGGAGATGCCGATCATGCCGACGCGTCCGCTGCACCACGGCTGGCGGGCCAGCCACTCGATCACCTGGACGCCGTCGTCGAGCTCCTGCTGGAGGTACTCGTCGCGGAGGACGCCCTCCGACTCGCCGCTGCCGCGCAGGTCCACGCGCACCGACGCGTAGCCGTGCGCGGCGAACCACGGGTGCATCAGCTGATCCTTGGGGCGGGTCCAGTCGCGTTTGCGGTAGGGAATGTACTCGAGGATCGCCGGGACGGGGTTCGACTCGGCGTCCTCGGGTAGCCAGATGCGCGCCGACAGGCGGACCCCGTCGGCCATCTCGATCCAGGTGTGCTCGATGGAGCGCACCTCGTCGTCCAGTGGGCGATGCACCCTCATGCGGCCTCCTTCCTCATGCGGTCTCCTTCTCGTCGAACGCGAAGCCCAGCATTTCCATGGCGTCGTCGTAGTTCGCCAGCAGCGTCTCCTCGTCGTCCGCGCCCATGTGGATCTCGGCCAGCATGTAGCTGTAGCTGTCCTGCCCCTTGAGCTCGGAGAGGCGCATCCCCTCGTGAACGTGGACCTCGACCAGCGTTCCGGGGTACGTCCGCTGCACGCCGGCGACGTCCTCCTCGGTCGGGACGCGCGTCACGACCGCGTCCTCGAAGCGGCGCGGCATGAACTTCGCGGCCACCGCGAAGCGGCCTTCGCCCTTCGGGAGCTCGGGCGCCTCGCCCAGCGCCAGCTGCAGGTTCACGGCGTGGTGGTACTCGCCGTCCACCATCTGGAAGAGCGGGGCGTGCGACTTGGAGATCCTGGTGTTGACCTCCAGCATCCAGATGCGGTCGGTCTCCTCGTTCCAGTAGAACTCCGCGTTGAACGGCGAGGGGCCGAAGCCCACATGGGTCAGGAATCGCCGGACGACGTCGGTCATCGCCTCGGCGACCTCGTTCGGAACGTCGGACGGGTACTGGTAGCGCGCGAAGCTGGAGCCGTGGCGCCCCTCGCGGATCGAGGCGATCACGCCGTAGACGTGGACCTCGCCGTCGTGCACGTACCCTTCGAGCGTGACCTGACGGCCGTCGGAGATGATCGACTCGGCGACGCAGTGGCGCCCGTCCGCGACGGCGATCTCGTCAGGAAGGTCGGCGTACGAGAGGACCTGATCGAACGGAACGGCCATCCGATGGATCTGCTGGCGGATCACCGCGAGCGCGGCGTCGAAGTCGTCGCGGTCCTCGATCCGGAAGCCCAGGTACGATCCGACCGACTTGACCGGCTTGATCCAGAACGGGTGCTGCAGGTCCAGATCCGAATACGGGTCGGGAGCGTCGGGATCGAACAGGCGAAAGGCCGGGATGTGGTCCGGCACGGAGCGCGACTGCTCCAGCCGGCTCCAGTACTTGTGCTCGCACCTGAGGGTGCTCTCGAGCGTGGGGCCGGGCGTGCCGTATTCGCGGCGCAGGATCGGCAGCAGCGTGCTGACCGGGAAGTCCCACCAGCCCAGGATCGCGTCGATCGACCCGTCGAACGCGTCGAGGCGGGCACGGGCCTTGTCCAGGAGCTTCTCGGCGGGAATCTCGTCGCCCGCCTTCGCCTCGTCGTAGGTGGTGAGCGCATGGAACCGGCAGCCCTCGGCGGCCCGGGCCGACTTGATCTGATCCAGATTGAACCGGTCGCAGCCCAGCACGAACACGTTGCGGGTCATCGAGCCCCCTTCCGCGTCCCGGGACTCGGCGTCGGAAGCTCGGTACGTCCGGATGCCGCCCGGTTCCCTCCAGAGTAGACCAGAATCTTGCTCGGTTCCGACGCCCGGTGACCCGACCGGGGCCGCTGTTCGTGCATGGCGATCGTCGACCGCCGTCCCGGCGCGGCCAGCGGCGCGTTCGGGTGCGCTACCGTGAGGAGCGCCGGTCCCGAAGGAGGTTCACGCATGAGAGACAAGGTCCGTTGGGGCATCCTGAGCACCGCCAAGATCGGCCTCGAGAAGGTCGTCCCCTCGATGCAGAAGGCATCGAACCTCGAGGTCGTCGCGATCGCTTCGCGCGACGGCGAGCGCGCCCGCCGGGCGGCCGACCTGCTGCACCTGCCGCAGACGTTCGACAGCTACGAGGCGCTGCTGGCGTCGCCCGACGTCGACGCGATCTACAACCCGCTTCCGAACCAGCTGCACGTGCCGTGGACGATCCGCGCGCTGGAGGCGGGCAAGCACGTCCTGTGCGAGAAGCCGGTCGCGCTCACCGCGGACGAGGCGCAGCAGCTGGCCGACGCCGCGGCGGGGTACCCCGACCTGAAGACGATGGAGGCGTTCATGTACCGCTTCCATCCGCAGTGGCGCACCGCCCGGCGCTGGGTGGAGGAGGGCGAGGTGGGCGAGCTCCGCACGGTGCACTCGCACTTCGCCTACCGCAACCTCGACCCGGACAACATCCGCAACCGGCCCGAGACCGGGGGTGGCGGGCTGATGGACATCGGGTCGTACGACGTGTCGCTGTCCCGATTCCTGTTCGGGCGCGAGCCCCTGCGCGTGGTCGCCAGCATCGAGATGGACCCGGACTTCGGGGTGGACCGCCTGGTGAGCGCGATCATGGACTTCGGCGGCGGCGCCACCGCGACGTTCACCTGCGCGACCCAGCTCGAGCCGTACCAGCGTGCCCACGCGTTCGGAACGCAGGGCCGCATCGAGATCGAGATCCCGTTCAACGCTCCGCCGATCGGGACGACCCGGATCCTGCGCCAGCGCGGCCTGGAGACGCGCGAGATCGCGTTCCGCGACGCGGATCAGTACACCCTCCAGGGCGAAGCGTTCTCCCGCGCCGTGCTGCATGACGAGCCCGTGCCGACGCCGCTGAGCGACGCGGTCGCGAACATGCGCGTGCTGGACTCGATTCGGGAGAGCGCCTCGCAAGGAGGCTGGGTCGAGATCTGAGCAGGATCAGCCGGCTTCCGGTCGGGCGGGTTCGGAGCGGGCGGCATCGGGCCACGTGGCCTCGGGATCGCCCGCCGCGGGCAGCTCGAATCCGATCCGCGTCACCGGGGCGCTTCGGTGCGCGAACACGGTGCCCCCGTGAAGCGACACCAGCGTCCGCACGATCGCGAGGCCCAGGCCGCTGCTCTCGCCGCGGGTGTCGCGCCGCCGGTCGCGCACGAACCGCTCGAAGATCGCCTCGGGCGGGTCCACGGCGATGCCGGGACCGTCGTCCTCGACGGTCACGCGAACGCGTCGGCCGACGCGCGCGGCGGTCAGGCGCACCTCGCCGAGATCGGGCGAGATGCGGATCGCGTTGTCGAGCAGGTTGTGCACGATCTGCAGCAGGCGGTCCGGATCCGCGCGCACGACGAGCGGCTCGGGGGGCACGTCGACGACGAGCCGCACGCCGGAGCGGTCCGCGGCGGTTCCGTGCGCCGAGGCGGCGTCGCGCAGCGGCCGCCGCAGATCGACCGTGGCGTAGCTCAGCCTCAGGCGACCGGCCTCCGCGAGCGACAGCGTGCGCAGGTCGTCCACCAGGCGCGTGAGCAGGTTCGTCTGCGCCAGAAGGGTGCCGGCCTCCTCGGCGTTGACGTCCAGCAGGCCGTCCGCGGCCGCCTCGAGACGCAGCGACAGGGTCGCGAGCGGGTTGCGCAGCTCGTGCGCGATGTCGGCGACCATCGACGTCCGCTCCCCCTCGAGACGCTCCAGCGATGCGGCCATGGCGTCGAAGTCGTGCGCCAGCTCCCGCACCTCGCGAGGCTGCCGTCCGGGGTGCGGAATCCGGGCCCGCGCGTCCAGGCGGCCGGCCGCCATCTCGGAAGCCGCGCGCGAAACCGCCTCGATCGGGCGAGCCAGCTCGCGCGAGAGCGCCCACGCCAAGCCCACCGACGCGGCCAGCGCGACGAGCACGCCCGCCACCACGGCGTCGCGGCGGAGCTCGCGGAGGTCGCGGACGAGGAGGAGCAGGGTCGCCGCCTCGCCCTCGAACGCCGGGGACGTCCCCATCATCGGCATCGTGCGGCCGTCCCGGATCATCGGTCTCGCGTCCCCGTCGCGCATCATCGGCAGGATCGGCGCGGGTCGGCTGAACCGCTCGACCCGCTCGCGCAGCCCTTCGGGCAGGCGACGGTACGCGGCGCGCTCGGCCACCGTCGTGGCGATCGGGACGGCCAGCAGCGACACGATCGCGATCAGCGCCATCGCCGCGGTCAGCCGCACGCCGATGCGGTTCACGACGGACGTCTTCGCAGGCGGTAGCCCACGCCGCGCACGGTCTCGATCGGCTCGCCGGCGCCCGCGCCACGAAGCTTGCGACGCAGGTTGGCGACGTGCACGTCGACCGCCCGGTCGAAGCCGTCGCCCTCGGGCAGCACCGCCTCGTACAGCTCGCTACGACTCGCGGCCCGGCCGGGCGTCCGTGCCAGGTGCGCCAGGAGCTTGAGCTCGCTGGGGGTGAGGGGCACCGCCTTGCCGTCGCAACGCGCCTCGAACCGGTAGAGATCGACCTCGAGCGGGCCGCTGCGTAGAAGCTCGCCGTCGTCGCTCGGGGTCGGACGAGCACGCCGCAGCACGGCGTGCAGGTGGGCCAGCAGCTTTCGGGCGCTCACCGGCTTGACCAGGTAGTCGTCCGCGCCGAGCCCCAGGCCGTGGAGCTCGTCGGCCTCCTCCGCGCGGGCCGTCAGGATCACGACCGGCGTGTCCGCGTCCCGGCGCAGCTTCTGCAGCACCTCCGTGCCGTCCATCCCGGGTAGGCCGAGGTCCAGAAGCACCACGTCCGGCGCCGCCGCCCGCCAGAGCTCCAACGCGCGCGGGCCGTCCGCGGCCCGCTCGGTTCGGAAGCCGCCTGAGCGCAGGATCAGCTCCAGCGTGCGCGCCAGGGTCTCGTCGTCCTCGACGATCAGCGCCAAGGCGCCGTCGGGGGCGGGATCGTGGATCGGTTCGTCGCTCGTCGCTGGCATGCCTCTCCGAATCTACCGCTTGTCTGTTCACGTTCGGTTCGCGCCGGCGCTCGGGGACCGATCTCGCGCGCGCAAACGAATTCTGAACACGGGCCGTACATCCTCACCGGCGTCAGGCTCCGTCCGAACCCGAGCGGAGCCGGAGAGGACACCCGCATGAAGAGGCCACGCACGAACGAAGCACGCACGATTCCATCGATCCCCAGCCACGAGCGACCGCGTCGCCAGCGCTGGCTGGGCGCGGCGACGGTCGCCGCAGCGCTGCTGGTCGCGACCCCGGTCGCAGCGCACTCCGGCCCGTTCGGCCAAGCGCGAGGCGGGGTCGGCGGACCCGCCGACGGAACCGCCTTCGGATCGGGGTACGGCACGGCGATGCACGGGGACGCCGTGGCCGGTAGGCACGGCGGCATGCGCGGCGGCACGTTCGGCGGCCTGCGCGGAGGAACACGCGTCGGCGAGCCGGCGCCGCTGACGCCGATGGCGCTGCAGCGGCTGCCGTTGGGCACCGAGGTCGCGGTCGAGGTGTACGACGCCGATCCGGCCGAGGGTGCCCGACCCGTCACGACGCTGACCGCGACCGTGGGCGAGACCAGCGAGGTCGCCTTCGCCGACGAGGTGCGGGCGGCGACGGCCGAAGCCGCGTTCGTCTCGGTCGTCATCGGCCCCCGCACCGTGCGGGTCGCGCTCGACGGCGCTGCCGATCTGCGCCGGGCCCCGCTGGCGGGTCAGGTGCGCGTCGGCGCTCTCGAGCGGGGACAGACGGTCGAGATCGCCTTCTACGAAGGCGCGGACGACGCGGCACCGAGCACGACGGCGACGTTCACGTACGGAGAGGACAGCGCGGCCGCGTTCCGCGAGCGCGTCGCACGAGCCGCGGCCCAGGCGGCCGTCGCGGAGGTCGCCCTTCCCGCGCAGGAACGCACCATCGACCTGTCGGCGGACCGCCGATACGAAGGTCGCGCTGCCGCTCCGCGCCCTGGCTACGGCATGGGAACGCACGTGGATCCCGGCGCCGGCCAGCGAGGCGCGATGCGTCCCGGCGCGATGCGTCCTCGCGCGATGCAGCGCGGCGCCGGGTTCGGCCCGTGGGCGACGCCCAGCGACCCGTCCACCGACTGAGCCGACCGCGTGATCGCCGCGTCGCGCACCCCGACCGCAGTCTCTGGCCGGGTGGCGCGACGCGGGGCCTCCGCGCTCAGCGTTCGACGCGCCAGAGGAACGTCCGGCCCAGCGTGCGCGACCAGGCGATCCACACCCAGGCCAGCTCCTCGAGGGAGGAGGCCATCGCCAGGGTACCGACGTGCAGCGGCTCCAGGCCGACGTCGCGCGCCAGCTGGGCGGTCGTGGCGACGGCGCCATCGTCATCGCCGGCCAGCGGCATCGTTCCGCCGGCCTCCCCCCGCGCGGCACGGGCCATCGCCTCGACCCCGATCACGTTGAACGCCTTGACGACGTGCGCACCCGCGGCGGCGTTCTGGACCGCCTCGGCGTTCGACGGGCCGTCGTCGCGCATGGGGTTCGTCGCGTCTACGATCACCTTTCCCGCCCAGCCCGAGAGCGACCGGGCGACCGCCTCCGCCGCGGCTCCCGGCACGGCCAGTACGATCACGTCGGCCCCAGCCACCGTCTCCTGGAGGTCGGCGGCCCGCGCCCCGGGAACGCCGCTCACGAGCTTCGCCACCGCGCCGGACGCCGGATCGCGCGATCCGAACGTCACCTCGTGGCCTCGTTCGCCCCAAGCCGTTCCGAGGGTGCTTCCGACCCGTCCGGTTCCGATCACGCCGATACGCATGGCGGCCTCCTTCTCCCTCACACGATATTCGCCTCGGCGCGCGGTGCGCCCGCCGCGAAGCGGTCGTGCCGCAACGGCGCGAGGTCCAGCGTCGAGGCGCGGCCGTCCACGACCTCCTCCGCGATCAGTCGACCGACCATCGCGGCGTGCTGCACCCCGTGGCCGGAGAAGCCGGCGGCGTCGATCCAGCCCTCGGCCCCCGGGTGGCGCCCCAGGATGGCGTCGTGGTCGGGGGTGACCTCGTAGTAGCCCCACCAGGCGGCGCGCCGGTCGAGCCCCGCCGCCTCGAGGAACGGGAACCGCTCCAGCGCGGGCTCGAGGGTGGGCTCCAGCCACGACCAGTCCACGCCCTCGACGAACCCGGCCGCCTGGTCCGGGTTCGACCGGCCGAACAGGATGCGGCTGCCCTCGCTTCGGAGGTAGACCCCGCTGGCCACGTCGACGGTCAGCGGGTAGTGGTGCGCGTACGGAAGCGGACCGGTGACGAACACGTTGCGGCGGAACGGTCGGACCGGCAGCGCCAGGCCCGCGGCGGCCGCGACGCCGCCCGCCCAAGCGCCGGCGGCGTTGACGACGGTGCCGGCCTCGAACGGGCCGACGGGGGTCTCGACCCGCCACCGCCCCCGCTCCCGGTGGGCCGCCAGCAGCGGGGCGTCCAGCTGCAGCCGTGCTCCGCGCTCCCTGGCCATTCGGAGGTAGGCCGTCGTGATCGCGTGGGGATCCACCACGCCGTCCGCCGGCCCGTGCGTGGCGGCGTGCACGCCGCTGGGATCGAACGGCACGACGCTGAGCGCTTGCGAAGGATCCAGCACGTCGACCCGCACGCCCAGCCGGCGTTGCAGCTCGACCCCCGCCAGGTGCCCCGGCCAGCGCCGCTCGGGAACGAGGAACAGGTAGCCCTGCGGACGATAGCCGGACGGCGCGCCGTAGCGCTCTTCGAACTCGCGGTACTCCGCGATGCTCTCCCGCGACAGCAGGACGTTGATCTCGCTCGTGAACTGCACCCGCACGCCCGCGGCGCTTCGGCCGGTCGAGCCCGTCGCGGGCGCCTCGGCCGCCTCGAGGATCGTCACGTCCAGGCCGCGCTCGGTCAGGCGGTGGGCGATGGCGGCGCCGACGATGCCGGCGCCGACGACCAGGACGTCGCCGGCGGTGGGGGCGGGGGGCGCCATGCGGGACGCTAGCACGCGAGCGCGGAGCGTGGCTCAGCGATCGCGGACGGCGAAGACGTACCCGGCCGCGGCGAGCAGCGCGGCGGCCCACGCCGCGCTGCTCGCCGCTCCCCAGGCCAGGGTCGGTCCGGGCAACGCGTCGCGTAGCAGGACCGCGATCGGACCGACCAGGACCGGGACGCCCAGCGTCTCGAGCAGCCCGACGCGCACGGCCTCCGCCGGGTTGACCAGCAGCGCGCCGATCAGCAGGCCGCCGAGGGGCCGGTCCGGCAGCGCCGTCGCCAGGGCCACCACGGCAGGTCCGTACGCCACCGTCCCGGCGGCCCAGCCGGCCAGCCCCAGCGCCAGGCCGCGGGTCGCGTCCAGCGTGGCGGCGGCCACCAGCGCCGCCAACGCCGTCCAGACCGCGACCAGCGTCGTGAGCGCGGCCAGCAGCAGGGCCAGCTCCAGTGGACGCGACGCGAGCACGATCCCGGCCAGGCCGGCGCCCAGGGCGAGCGGCACGAGGGTGCCCACGCCCACGCCGATCGCCGCCCGCACGTAGGCGCGGCCCGGCGAGCGTTGCAGCGCAGCCCAGAACGCCCAGGTCTCGCGCCGGGCGAGGAGCGGGGCCGCGATCACCATCACCAACGGCGGTACGTAGAGCTGCAACGCCGCGACCAGGCTGACCAGGCCCACCGCTCCCTCGCGGCCACGGAACGCCAGCGCCAGCAGCGCGACGGCTACGCCGGCCGGCCAGACCCACGGATTGCGCAGCACCTCGCGCGCGTGCAGGGTGGCGAGGCCGGGCAGCGCGCGGCGACCCCGCCTCACCAGGGCGGGACCCAGGGGCGCTGGGCGGCCAGCGCGCTCGCCTCGCTCCAGTCGAGTACCGCCGCGTCGCTCAGCCGGTTCGACGCGGCGAACGTCTCGGCTTCCGAGGCGGTCGCGAACGCCGCGAGACCCCCGCCCATGGGCGTGCGCAAGCGCGGGTGGTGCAGCAGCACGGCGGCGTCCGCCGCGAGCCAGGCGACCGAGGTGCGGCCGGAGGCCAGGCGGTCGGAGAGCCAACGCTCACGCAACGTCGGCGGGGGAGGCCCGTGGCCCGCCTCGTGGTCCAGCAGGCACTCGATCGCGTCGTACGTCAGGACGCGTCCGCCCTCGGTCACGCCCTGCGCCGCGAAGCGCCCGTCGATGACCGACATGTTGCAGTACGGGCAGACGTCCACGCCGGGCTGCAGCGCGCGCGGATCGGCGAACGCCGCTGGGAACGCCAGCGCGGCCCCGAGCGCGAGTCCACGCGTCACGAAGCGGCGACGGTTCACGTCAGCCGTCCAGCAGCCCGCTGGCGCGCGCGAGCAGCGCGATCAGGTTCATCTCCGGGAGCGGCGCAAGGTCGGCGATCGTCACGGCGTCCAGCAGCCGGTGACGGCCGGGCGCGTCCAGCCGGGCCAGGGCGGCGACCGCCGCGTCGTCGTTGGGATAGGCGGCCATCCGCGCCGCCATCGAGACGCGCAAGCCCTCGGCCCACAGGTAGGTCGCTTCGCGGGAGAGCATCAGCCCGTGCTGCGGCGCCTGCGGCGCCCCCGCGTCCGCGACGTAGAAGGTCGCGCCGTGCCCGTCGCGCACGCCGGTCGCGTAGGCGTAGTTGTGCAGGCACGCGACCGACTCGAAGTGCAGCGCCTGCGTGCCTTCGCCTCCGGCGTCGTCGGCCAAGCGCATCTGGGCGTAGGTGCGCTCGCGGAAGCCGGGCGGGAGCGCGCCGCCCTCGGGTGTCGCGATCGTCATGTTGCAGAACGCGCAGCGGCCGTCCTGCCACGGAGCGTCGGTGGCCGGCAGCACGTCCAGTCCGATCGGGTGACCGGCGCCCATCGACATCGTCGCCTTCTCGGAATCCTGGTCGTGGCTCATCTGCGCGAACGCGGCGCCGGTCACGAACGGCGCGGTCAAGAGCGGTGCGGCAAGGAACGGTGCGGTCGCTCCCGCTTTCGCGAGGGTGAGGAGGAAGCGGCGGCGGTCGGGGCTGTGTCGGTCGGGGCTGAGACGGTCGGGGCTGCGGGGATCGTCGGATCGGGACATGCGGTGCCTCCCTGGGGAGCGGGCCGGAACGCGACCGGAGCGTGGGGTCCGGTCGGTACGCGGCGAGACGGTCGTGGACTCGAGAGACGACTCGAGAGAGGACTCGAGCGTCGGATGCGTCGACGGGCCGCGTCAGGCGGCCGCGTCGACGCGAAGCGGAGTCCCGTCGGGAGGCGCCCGCGGCCACGGCGCGGCGACGGGCACCGCGATCGGCCCTGCGCCCGGGGCGGCCGCGTCGACGCTGCCCGCCACCGTCGGCGCCTGGGGACGGACCTGCGTCGGCGGAGCCACGATCTGCACGGCGCCCAGCTGGACGATGCGGGCGTGCAGCGCGGGAACGCAGCCGTCGTCCGGCACGTCCGCCAGCACCGCGCCGTAGCCCGGCGCGAGCAGCAGCGCGATCGCGAGGTGGAGCGGCAGCCACAGGCGGAGGCCCAGCCGCGTCGCGTCAGACGGCATCGTCGCCCTCGAGCACGGCCTTCAGTCTTGGACCGGGTCGCCGCCGGACGGCGTCGCCGCCGGGAACCTCGACCGGGAGGCCGGTGCGCACGGACTCGAGCACGAACAGCTCGGGGACGGGCGACCGCCCCAGCACACGGCCGTCGCGCATCAGCAGCGCCTCGTGCGCGAACGCGTCGACCTCCTCGGGACGGTGCGCGCTCGTGACGACGGTGCCGCCGGCGGCGAGGTGATCGTCGACCCAGGCCGCCAGCCGGGCCAGTCCGCCGGCGTCCAGCGCCGACGCCGGCTCGTCCAGCAGCCATAGCGGCGGCGCGCCGATCAGGCCCGCCGCCAGCGCCAGCCGCTGCCGCATGCCGCCCGACAGGCGACCGACCCGCAGGTCCAGCACGTCGCCGAGGCCCATCCGGTGGGCGGCGACGTGCGCGGCGTCCGGGCCCTCGCTCCGGGCGCGCGCCGCGGCCGCCAAGACCTCCCAGCCGCGAAGGTGGACCGGCAGGTCGATCCGTTGCGGCACGTAGGCGCGCAACGCTGCGGCACCCGGCCGCCGCGGCGCGACGCCGAGGATCCGGACCTGACCTCGGCGGGGACGAAGCCGTCCGGCCAGCACGTGCAGCAGGCTGGACTTGCCGGCGCCGTTGGCGCCGATCAGCGCCAGCGCGCCGGACTCGAGGCGGAGGCTCACGTCCCGCAGCCGACCGGGCACCGACACGTCGTCGACCGTGACGACCGGGCCGTCGCGGTCGTTCGCGGCGGTTGCCGCGACGCCGCCGTCCGGCGCGACGCGCGCACGCTCGCCAGGAAGCGAGGAAGGACGCGGGCGCGGCCTCACGTGCGCACCCCGGCGCCGCCAAGGGGCCGCCGTCCGGCCCGAGCCGACCCGGTGGCGACGCCCGCGGCGATCGCCACGACGAGGACCGAGATCGCGATGCCCGGCTCCGATCTCGGCCGTCGTCCCGAGCGGGCCACAGGACGTGGGGCGGGATCGTGGAGCGTGGCCATCCGCAACGCGGGGACGCTGGCCTCGGCCGCTTCCCAGAGCGTCACGCCCGGGCTCAGGGCGAAGAGCGACAGGTCCGGGGTGCGGCTGGCCAGCAGCGCGAACGACGAGGTGGGCAGGTACGCCACGTCCGAGATCCCGTCACCGTCACGGTCCAGTGGCGAGGCCGCGTCGAACGCGTTCCCCTCCAGCCGCACCGACGCGTCGGGATCGTCCACTGCGACGCCCGCGACGTTGCCGGTGAAACGGTTGCCGTGCAGGCGGACGGCGCTGGTCGCCGCGTCCGGCGTCCGACGGACGAGCAGACCGGTGCCGGAACCGGAGATCTCGACGTCCTCCACCAGCACGCCGGAGGCCGAGACCACCAGCGCGCCCACGGTGTTGCCGCGCAGCGCGCCGCCCCGCACGACGGTGCCCGCCATCTCCTGCACCAGCAGGCCGTACGCCAGCGGGCCTTCGTGACCCTCGAAGCGGTTGCGTTCGAGCAGCGCGTCGCGGCCGTACATCACCGCAGAGCCCACGCCGCCGTCCCGAACGACGCTGTCCCGCACCCGCAGGCCGGCACTGAACATCACGTGGAGGCCGTACCTGCGGGCGCCGTCGACGAAGGCGCCGTCGATGCGGACGTCGTCGCTGCGCTCGACGTAGAGCCCGTCCAGGAACCCGTCGACCTGAACGTCGTCGAGCATCAGCCGGTCAGCGCGATAGGCGGTGACGCCGGGGCCGCCCGGCGCGCCGCGGAGCCGCGCCCCGACGATGCGCACGTCGCTCGAGTCCTCGATCCGGAGGCCGGCCGGCGTGCCGGCGGCGTCGAGGTCGGTCAGCGTGCAGCCGTCGCAGCCGACGAGCCAGGCGGCGGCGTGGGGCGCGTAGAGATCGGGGTCCGAGCCGGCGTCGCGGACGGCCAGCCCACGCACCCCGATGCCCGGCGCGGCCAGGATCAGCGCCGATCCGTCCCCGGGGCCGTGCAGCTGGGCGCCGCCAGCGTCGACGCGCACGTCCGCGGCGTCGATCTCCCACGGACCCGCGTACCGTCCCGGAGCCAGCCGGACGCGGTCGCCCGCGGCCAGCGTGGGCCACGGGTCGCCGGGGCGCAGCTCGTGCAGGACGGGGGCGGCGATCGTTTCCGGCACCGAAGGCAGGGCGCCCTGGGCGGAGGCGGCCTGCGTCCAGCCCACCGCCAGGACCGAGAGGAGCGTGCCCAGAACGACCCCCAGGTCGACCGTCGCGAAGCGGGTCGCGAGGCGCTGGGGGTCGGCCGCTCGCATCGGCGCGCGCATGAGCGTCTACTCTATCCGTTGCCGTGACGAGCGGTCGCGACGCGTCGTGACGAGCGTCGACGTCGACGGCCGCGCGTCGGCCGTGGGGGCGCCGACGCCGACGCTCAGCCCCCGATCAGCACCTGGAACGCCACCATGGCGATACCCGCCAGCGTGAGCGCCGTGGCGACCTGCTCCTTGGGCGCCAGCTCGATCGCCTCGGGCACCAGCTCGGACTGCGCCATCCAGATCATCGCGCCCGCCGCGAGGCCCAGGCCGACGGGCAGGACGGGCTCGAACACCTGGACGAACAGGAACGCGGGTACCGCCATCAGCGGCTGGGGCAGGCTCGAGAACACGCTCCACCACGCCGCCCGCCAGACCGGCACGCCGCGAGGGACCATCGACAGGCTGATGGCCAGCCCCTCGGGAACGTTGTGCACGGCGATCGCGAGGCTGATGAACACGCCGAACGTCACGGTGCTTCCGAACGACACGCCGACGCCGATCCCCTCGGCGAACGAGTGCGCCGTCATCACGCCCAGGATCAGCAGCGCCTTGCGCGCCGAGGCCCCCTCGAGCTCGGCGACGGACATCTCGTGGTCGCGTGAGAGCACCTTCTGGCTGACGACGATCGCGGCCAGGCCGATCAGCATCCCGATCACCGTGCGCGACATCGAGATGTTCAGTCCCTCCCGGACCAGCTGGAAGCTGGCGGCCAGCATCAGCCCCGCGGCGGCGCCGTTGGAGATCCCCATCCACTTGTCGGGGACGCGGCGCAGCGCCAGCAGCGGCAGCGCTCCAAGGCCGGTCGCCAGGGCGGTCAGCAAGGCGTACAGGAACACGATCAGGACGGGGGGAAGGTCGGACATGAACGAAGGCTAGCCGACGGCGGCGGATCGCGCCAGGGCTTCGCGCCGGGACGTCGCCGACGGAGCTAGATCGCGTGCTTCGCGATGAACGCGTACAGCGGCAGGCTGGCCTCCAGCAGCGGCTTCAGCCGCTCGGGGAACGGCTCCTCGCTGGGGCGGTACGGCTCGAACCCGGTCGAGCGGTGAACGTTGGCGTACCAGTGCGGGGCCCACACCCCGTCCTCGGGCTTGGGGCCGGCGGGCCACGACAGCATGGCGGGCTCCCACGCGATTCCCCAGGCGGCGCAGGCGCGCTTCAGCACGCCCTCCGGGTCGCGCAGCAGACGGGTGGCGTCCAGTACCACCGGCGTGCGGCCCTCGGAGAGCTCGCGCGAGAGCAGCGCGGCCTGCTCCCCAAGGCCGGTGTCGGCCAGTGTCGGCTCGGGGATCCGCTTCGCCAGCGAGGGAAGCATCTCGTGCGGGTCGCGCGTGAGCAGCGCGTGCTCCAGGTGGCGCAGGAAGGCCGGAGCGAGGACCCGCATGTGATGCGCCATGTTCTTGTACACCCGGAGCGTCGTCCCGGGCGGGATCTCTCCCGGTCGGCCACGCTGGGCGTAGCCCGTCGTGCCGGGCCCGGCGGGCGGCGCGTCGCCCAGCAAGACCCGCTCCACCACCCGCTCGCCCACGGTGTCCATCGTGTCCAGGACGTCCGCCTTGCCGGGGTGCTCGACGGCATGGGTGGCGAGGTAGTGGCCGTAGAGCGGCTCGTCGAACACGACGGTGTCGCTACGTTGCCGGAGCGCGTACATCAGCGCCGTCGAGACGTTTCGGGGGCCCGACCAGATCGACAGGCGCCGGACGCCCGCGTCCGGACGCCGGGGAGCGACGAGGCGCAGGTCCAGCGGCCGTTCGCTCACGCCGCGCCCTCGGCCGCCATCAGCTCGCGGTAGCGGGCGCTCAGCCGCGCGGTCACCGGCCCGGGCACGCCCCCGCCGCCGATGGCCCTCCCGTCCACCTCGATCACCGGCGTGAGCCCGCCGAACGTGCCGGTCACGAACGCCTCGTCCGCGTCGTACACCTCGGTGAGCGAGAAGTCCCGCTCGCGGGCGGGCAAGCCCAGGTCCCGCGCGATCTCGAGGACCAGCGCGCGGGTGATGCCGTTCATGCAGTACTGCCCGGTCGAGGTCCACACCTCGCCGCGCCGCACGACGAAGAAGTTCGTCGCGTTGCAGGTCGCGACGAAGCCGTGCGGATCCAGCATCAGCGCCTCGTCGGCGCCGGCGTGGATCGCCTGCACCAGCGCGACCACCTCGTGCAGCTTGCTGTGGCAGTTCAGCTTCGGGTCCAGCGTGTCGGGCGGGGGACGCCGCGTGGCGGAGGTCGCGAGCCGGACGCCGGCGTTCGTGACCTCGGGATCGGCCTGCTTGTGCTCGGCGATGATCACGATCGTCGGCCCGGAGGTCACAAGTCGCGGGTCTTGCGACGGCGTCTTCTTCACGCCCCGGCTGACCATCAGCCGGACGTGGCAGCCGTCCGTCATGCCGTTCGCGCGGACCGTCTCGCGCAGCGCCGCGTGCAGCTCGTCACGGCTCTTTCCGATGGCGAGGCCGATCGCGGCGGCCCCCTGGAACAGCCGGTCCAGGTGGCGGTCCAGGTGCGCGAACCGGTCGTTCACCAGGCGCAGCCCTTCCCAGACGCCGTCGCCGACGAGGAACGCGGAGTCGAACACGGACACCTTCGCCTGGTCGCGGGGCAGAAGCTCGCCGTCGATCCAGACGAGCACGTTCTCGTTGCGCGGGTCGGGAAGCGCCTGGTGCGTGCCGCGGGCGGGGGGCGGAGTCGAGGGCATGCGGGAAGCATCGCATGCGTGCTGGCCCCGGATCCAGGCGCGTCGGCCGGGCTCGAGGGCGGGTCGCGGCTCAGGTGGACGCGCGTCCGCGTGCGGCCAGGCGCCGCAGCACCGTCGGACCCGCCGCGAGCGCCGTCAGGATCGCGACGTCGACCACGGCGCCCACGACGGCCACCTCGAAATCGACCAGCGTCAGGATCAGCGACGCTGCCGCCGTGACGGCCAGCCACGTCCGCGTTCCGCGCCAGCCGGTCCAGGAGGCCGTGGCCAGCGCCACGAACGCGACGCCGACGACGCCCCAGGCCACGCCGAACAGCGCCATGCCGAGGTCGCCGACCTCGAGTCGGCCTCCGAGAAGCGCCGTCTTGTACGGCAGCTCCGGGATCTGCGCGATGCGGAGGTACGCGACCGTGCCCAGCAGGTGGACCAGGCCGTGCAGCGCGACCACGATCCGCCCGGACCGCAACGCCGCGCGTGCGGCCACCGATGCCCTCGCCGTTCTCTTCGCTGCGAACCTCATCGCTCCGCCTCCTCGGACGGCCGTTCGGTCGTACGGAGCTGCGTCTCTCAGCGATCCGCGCGCAGCCGCGCGCCCGCATCGGACACGTTGAGGACGATCCGCTCGATCCGGAAGTCGGCCCACGGCCGGGCTTCGTCCAGCCACTGCACCAGCGCCACGGTCGCCGTGGGCTGACGGTCGACCTCGCCCCACGACCCGGCCCGGCTCAGCCACAACGTCTTGTCCGTCGCGTCCGCGCCCTTGTAGCGCATCGCTTCGAGCAGGACGAGCTGCCCGCTGGCGGGGTCGAAGCGGGCCACGAACGTCTCGGTGATCGCGCCGAACGGCACGCGGAGCAGCGCGGTGGCGTCGTTCACAGGCTCCCACTCCGCGCGCGGGTCGGTGATCAGGGCGGCGGGGAACCACATCGCCTCGGCCCACAGCGCGAGGTTCGCGCCCTGGTTCACGGTCGGTCCCTCCTCGACGCCGAACGGCAGCTCCAGGCGTCCGACGCCGTCCACGTAGCGCTCGTCGACGCGCAGCAGCGGTAGGCCGAACCAGCTGGTCACGATCTCGTGCCGGTACGCGTTTCCGACGTCGTGCACGAAGCGCCAGCGCGCCGGCAGCGTCACGCCCGCCACGCGCAGGGTGGCCCGGCCGGCCAGCAGCACGGTCTCGATGACGGGCACGCGGTCGCCGTACAGGCCGCGATAGAAGCGCTCGACCGGAACGGGAAGGTCGCCTGGGAGCGGCACGTAACGGGTCTCGGTGGTCGGTACGCGCTCATCCGGAAACGGCTCCGGCCGGACCTGAAGCCCGCCCCAGCCGACCAGGAGCAGGAGGCCCAACGCGACCGTCAACCCGAGGATCCAGTTCACCGCGATTCCCTTCGAGGCGCGAACCGGCCGCGCCGATCCGTTCATCCTGGCGGCGATCGGTCCGAAGCTCAAGGGTCGGATGCCCCCCGCCCCCGCGACAGCTCGTGCAGGCGGTCGAACGGGATCTCGACGGCGAACGGTCCCTGAGCGTACGGCCCCACGGCGTACGGCGCGTAGTCGAGACGGACGCCGCTGGGACCGATCGTGAACGGGTCCAGCAGCCACGGCGTCGTGGCGTCCAGCTCGCCGTCGACCGCCCACGCCGCGTCCTGGGCGCGCAGGTCGCGAATCACGTGGGCTCGGAGCGCGCCCGGGTCGCAGCGACGGTCCAGCGCTGCGAGCGCGCCGCACAGGTCGACGCCGCGCCAGCCGTCGCCGTCCCGGATCCAGGTCGCGAACGCGAAGCGGAGGTCGGGGTGCGCGCCGCCGGTGTAGTCGCTCACGCGGGTCCTGGCGCTCACGATGTCGGGCCCCAACGACGCGAGGTGGACGGTGCGCTCGTCCCACCAGGTGGAGGTCGCGCCGGTCGGGCGCTGGGCGCGTTGCGTCAGGCCCGCGGCGGCGCTCTCGGCGAGGGCGTCCAGGCTCGGTCCGATGCGCAGGCCGCGCCACGGCTGGGCGTAGAAGAACGGCGTGGCCGCGACGACCTCCACGGTCGTGTCGTCCAGCGCGATCTTGGAGCTCAAGCGCGTCCCCACCGCCTGGAGCGTCGCGGTCCAGGCCGGCTCGACGCCTCCGGCGGGAACGAACGTCAGCGTCGCGCTGCCCAACGCCGAGGGACGAGGCTCGCCCGGCGAAGCGGTCCGGTCCAGGTCGGCGCGGATCGACAGCCGAGCCCCCGTCGGGCCCCTCGCATCGTGCACGTTGGCCGCGACGCGAAGATCGTCTCCGCCGCTGGCGGCCCCGCGGAAGCGCAGCTCCAGGCCGGTGGGCTGGCCTTCGCGCGGCGGCGTGTCGAACGCGCGTCCGGCGGCGGAGCCGTCCGGCTCGACGGCCAGCTCCAGCGTCATCGGGCGGCCCGAGGGGCCGTCTCCGACGTACCAGACGGTGGACGCCAGCGCCGGGCCGCCCGTCGCGAGGGCGAGGAGCGCCAAGGCCGAAGAGACGACCGGGGTGAGGCGGACGGGCGCGCAGCTGGGGGTGACCATGCGCCTGGCTACCACGTCCGGACCGGGCGGACGTGGCGATCGACCCGGGCCTACGCCTCGTCGAGCCGCCCGAACCGGCGCAGCGTCGCCTGCAGAGCTGCGTGGGGGAGCTCCGGGTAGCGGGCGCCACGAACGCCGGTGCGTGCCTCGGCGGCGATCAGGGCGTTCACGATCGCCTCCTCCACCGCCTGCACGGCGGCCTCGAACAGCGGATCGAGCGACTCGGTGGGAAGCGCGGCGAAGCTCCGCAGGCCCGCCTCGGCGTAGCGTGAGCGGTTCGCGGTCGAGAACGCCAGGAACAGGTCGCCGGAGCTGGTCGCCGCGATGCTGCCGACGCGGCCCAGCCCCAACGAGGCGCGCTTGGCCAACGGGGTCAGCTGCGAGGGCAGCAGCGGAGCGTCGGTCGCCAGCACCACGACGATCGAGCCGTCGCCCTCCGGGCCCGGATCCAGCTCGGACGTCGGCGAGCGCTCCTGGCCGGCGGGCGTCTCCGGGGCCGGCTCGGGCAGCGCCCGTCCGACGGGGACGCCCGCGACGCGGAGCTGGTGGCGGCGACCGAAGTTGGCCTGGACCAGCGCGCCCAGGGCGAACCGTCCGAGCGGGTGCGCGACCCGCCGGGACGCCGTTCCGATCCCCGCGGCGAAGCCGAACGACGTCATGCCCGTTCCGCCGCCCACCGAGCCCTCGTCCACCGGTCCGCTCGTCGCGTCGTCCAGCGCGCTCCACGCGTCCTCGGCGCGAACGCGCTGCGCGTAGACGTCGCTCAGGCGTCCGTCCCAAGTCTCGGCCACGACCGGCTTGGTGCGGCCCCTGAGCACGTCCGGATCGCGGAGCCGCTTACGCGACCAGGCGACCAGCGCGTCTCGGACCACGCCGACCGACAGCGTGTTCGTGATCGCCATCGGGCCGTACAGCACCCCGTACTCGTCCAGGAAGGCGCTGCCCGTCATCTCGCCCATGCCGTTCAGCACGAACCGTCCGGCCGCGACGCCCTCCTCCGCGTCACGGCCCGCGGGGTGGATCGCCGTCACGCCGGTGCGCAGCACCGGACCGCCGTCCGGATCGTCGTGCCGGCCCGAGATCAGCGTGCGGTGGCCCACCTCGACTCCCGGCACGTCGGTGATCGCGTTCCAGCGACCCGGCGTGCCGTCGAACGGCACGCCCAGCTCGCGGGCGCGCGGTCGCCGCGCCCCGCCGTCCGTCACGCGCGCCGGTCCAGCAGCGCCTCGAAGCGGTCCACGTGCGCGTCCAGCACGCGGAACGCGTCCGCGACCGGCTCGGGCGAGGCGAGGTCCACGCCGGCGCGACGCATGGCCTCTAGCGGCGGGGTGCGGCCGCCCTCCCGCAGGAACGCGAGGTAGCGCTCCGCCGCGCCGTCCGCACCGTCGACGATCCGGCGGGCGAACGCGTGCGCGCCCGCGATCCCGGTCGCGTACATGAACACGTAGAAGCGCGAGTACAGGTGGGTGTGGAACTGCGCCCAGGTGATGCCGACGCGCTCGTCGTCCATCTCCATCGCAGGTCCGTACGCCTCGGCGAACAGCTGGGCCAGCAGCGTGGTCAGCGCGTCGGCCGAGAGGCCCTCGCCGCTGTCGGCGCGGCGGTGAAGCTCCAGCTCGAACCGCATCAGCGTCGGCATGATCAGGAAGTAGCGCCCGAAGTTGCTCATCGTCTCGTCGATCAGCGCCAGCTCGAAGTCCCGGTCGCCGGCCCGCTCCCGGAAGAGGTGATCGCGCAT
>Ga0102941_1000237_pt1 | contig 24836 bp, 28 predicted proteins | sample SalPonR2_C_D2_MG_FD_79281 | JGI IMG/M metagenome (GOLD analysis project Ga0102941, IMG submission 79281) | Salt pond soil microbial communities from South San Francisco under conditions of wetland restoration - Salt Pond MetaG R2_C_D2_MG | ecosystem: Environmental > Aquatic > Marine > Intertidal... | reverse complement strand
TCTTTGACGAAAAGAAGATACACTGGCAGAGCGGTCTGCTGGGAAAGGTCGATCAGGGTGGTGGCGGAACCGTGGCACTTTTCTTCGCCGAGCAGGGCATTTCGGTCGTGGATGCCGGCGTTCCCGTGCTGGGGATGCACTCCCCGTATGAGATCGTCAGCAAGGCCGATGTCTATGAGACCTATATGTGTTACAAGGTCTTCTTCGAATCATTTGAAGATGTGATGAAGTAAACTTTCAGGGCCCGGAGGTTTATCAGATCGGGCCCTTTTCGGTTCTTTCCACTATATGCGGACAAAAAATCAGGGGAAAATCAGGGGGACAGGTCCCTTGATTATGAATTCGTAATCAAGGGACCTGTCCCCCTGATTTTGAGTCGGCGACTCTTTTGAGTCGGTGCGAGTCCGGGAGGGTTATTTAGCAGCCCCTACTTATTATGATAAATCTCAAAGAGGGTATTCTGATTTCCGTTTGCCAGCCGGTATTGCTCGACACTCTTTCTCAGGCTCTCGAATTTTGTCCGGGTCTTGCCCGACAGGAGTTTTTGGATGAATTTCTTCTTTGCCTTGAGGCGTTTGATATCCTGCATCGCTGTTCCCTCAAGAGGGGTGCCCGGCTTAGGCACAAGCGGGTTAAAGCTCAGCGAAATCTGGTCAATCCCCAGCCGTTTTGTTTCGCGGAGGATCTTGAGCAGGTCCTTGAAGTCGTTCTCATCCTCGCCTTCGATCCCGTATATGAAATACATCTTGACGCCATTGAAACCGGATCGGGCAATCTTCTCCAGCGCTGAGATGATGTCCTGTTCGGTCAGATCCTTGGCAAGGCTGTTGCGGACCCGCTGGCTGGAGCCCTCAGGCGCAATGGTGATGACTTGTTGTCCGCTTCGTTTAAGGCCATTCAACAGCGATTGGGACAAAGAATCCAGTCTGAGCGAGGAGACCGAAAAGGCCATTTTCCGGTCTTCCAAGAGCTGCAATAACTCTGCTTTCCGGGGATGATCGGTGAAAGTGGCTGAGATGAGACCGACATCGTGGATGCCCAGTTGTTGCTGGTCATTCAGAATCCCGGAGAATTGTTCAGGAGAAAGGAATCGGGCCGGGTTTCTCGTATGCCCGGCAACGCAAAAGGCACAGTTTCTGAGACAGCCCCGACCAATCTCTATCAGCGTCCTCTTGCCGAAGGCCCCTTTTTTGCTGATGAAAGGCGAGACTGATGGCGATTCGTCTATCGGGATGAATTTCTCGATACGGGTATTTTCTTTGTTCAAAGCCGGGATCGAGAGATTTTCACAGGTTGCGAGCCTGTCCAGCAGGATTTCTTTGTTGTCGTTTTTGTTGTACGCATCGCGGATGGTTCTGACGACGCTGCCGAGTTTGTTCTCCGCATCCCCATGAAAGAATAGATCCCCAATCGGCCAGAGGGGTTTTATGTTGAAGTAGGTCACCGGCCCGCCCATCATGATCAGCGGATGGTTTGAGGACCGATCGACTGCTCTTAAAGGAATCTTTTTGACATCGAGCATCTCCATTATGTTGGGATAATCCAGTTCAAACGAAACGGAGAAGGCCATGACGTTGAATTCATCAATTGGCCGGAGCGTATCCAATGAGTAATATTTTTTAAAGCTTTTATTATAAAAGAACCGCTCGCAGACCACGCCTTCAATGCTGTTGATCAGCTGGTAAACCTTTAAAAAGCCGAGATTGGCAATCCCCACTTCATAAGCATTGGGAAAGATCAGGGCGATTTTCAGGTCGCTGTCTGTCAGACCTGTGTCGGTTAATCTGATTTCGGTGTCTTTCAGTCTTAAGACGGCGTTGTATTCTCTGAGGTCCTCGGTCCTTCTCGGTCTTCTCAACGTTTAGAACTTCTTAATCATCTTTGTTTCGGTCTTTCTCATGAGATAATCCCTGGAGATGATAACCCGTTCAAATTGACCCGAGGCAATCTTTTCCATCTCATCATAGGCATCGAACGAAAAAGTTATGTGATTACCCTCAACGGTGTCCACTTTCGTTCGCACCGTCACACGACTATCGAGCGGTGTAATCCCAAGATGCCGAAAATCCGCCCTTACAACGGCGGCGATAATCTCATGACCGAATGCCTTGCTGAGCAGGTTGTTGCTGATCTTGAAGGCCTCTGTTATTAAAAAATGGCTTGAGAGGACCTCCGCGTCGCTCACAAGGTCATTTTCATCCCACAGCATATCCCCTTGAACTCTGAATTGCTGGGTCTCCTCCTTGCCCTCAAGAAATTGATAGGAATTTTGTACAACTGCCATCGTTAACACTCCTCTTTGCTTAAATCTTAATAGAATTATTATTGTCTTGGTTTATCGTCTCGCGATCAAAATCATTCTCAACAACTGCAGAACCGCCATCAGAGTTGATGCCAGATAGGTCATGGCGGCGGCTGAGAGGACCTTTTTTGCCATCGCCACATGGTTCTTATCCATCATCACCTGTTTTTCAAGCATCACCAGCCCTCTTTTACTGGCATCAAATTCAACGGGCAGGGTGACAAGTGAAAAGATCACGACAGCTGTAAAGAGAAAGATCCCCGCATATAAGAGCGGCGGGGTTGACAGCAGCAGTCCCCCGAAGAAGATGATCCAGGCGAAGGATGATCCGAACTGGGCAACCGGAACAAACGTGTTCCTTATCATCAGGGGGGCGTATTTCTCCTTGTGCTGGATGACATGCCCCAGTTCATGGGCTACAACACCGAGGCTGGCCACTGAACTGTCGTTGTACGTTGACTGGGAGAGTCTCACAACTCTCTTTTTTGGATCGTAATGATCACTGAGCTGTCCTTGTATATTCTCCACCGGGATGTCATTGAGATTGTTGGAATCGAGCAACCTTCTGGCCAGTGATCGGCCGGTCATGCCGGTGGCTGAATCAACTCTTGAGTATTTTGCAAAGGTCGATTTGACCTTGGTCTGTGCCCAGAATGCAAATATGACCCCCGGTATTAGTATAATTAAAGACGTGTAAAAAAACATCAAAACCACCTCTGTCTGTGCTTTATTTGTTCAGGTACGTAATCAGTGTTTTAAGATGCTTGCTCCTGGTGGGGTGTCTCAGCTTCCTGAGCGCCTTCACCTCTATCTGCCGGACCCTCTCACGGGTGACGTTCAGGTACTTGCCAACTTCCTCCAGGGTCTTTTGCCGGCCGTCTATCAAGCCGTATCGCATCTTTAATACGGTTGCCTCTCTCGGTCCGAGCGTGTTCAGAACCTCGTTGATCTCATCTCGGAGAAGCATCAGCATGGCAGAATCCTCGGGATTGATGGTCTCAATATCGGCCACGAAATCACCGACCGAGGAATCCTCATCCCCACCAACGGGGGATTCCAGCGAGAGGGTCTCTTTGTCAGCCTGCAGGATCTCCTCTATCTTATCCTCTGATTTTCCCGTCATTCTGGCGAGAAGCTTCGCCGGGGGATAGTCTCCGTGTTCCTGCAGATACTCCCGCCGTATCTTGTTGATCTTGTTAATCGTTTCGACCATGTGGACCGGTACCCGGATCGTCCTTGCCTGATCGGCAATGGCTCGTGTTATCGCCTGTCTGATCCACCAGGTTGCGTAGGTACTGAACTTATACCCTTTTTTCCAGTCGAATTTCTCGACGGCTTTTAAGAGCCCGATATTTCCCTCCTGTATCAGATCCAGAAACGTCAGGCCCCTGCCCATATAGCGCTTGGCTATGCTGACCACAAGCCTCAGATTAGCCACCACCAGTTTTTGCTTTGACTTTTTATGGCCTCTCTGGGCCTTTCTGGCCAGGGTTCTTTCCTGTGTCGGTGTCAGCAGGGGAATCCTTCCGATCTCCTTAAGATACATCTTGACACCGTCTTTTGTATAGGAGGCGTTATCAAAGACAGACGGACCGGCGGCACTGATGATCTTCTCCATAATCTCCTCGCGGTTGGTTGAGATCTCCTCTTTTTCCGTGTCATCCGCCTCTGGTTCTGATTCTTTGATCTGTATCTGCTCTTTTTCAAGATTTTCATATATGGATTCAAGAAAACTGCTGTCAAAACCGGTGTATTCCGGCGGTAAGGCCTTGTCAATATCCTCGTAGGTTATGTAGCCCTTCTCCTTACCCAGCTCAACAAGTTTTTTTAGTCTTTTTTCAACTTCTTTCGGGGTCAGCTGTTTCTTTTTCTTTGCCGTGCTCTTCTTTTTTCCGGTTGACGAGGCAGTTCGCTTACGTGTCCCTTTAGACGCTCTGGTCTTTTTACGTCCCGTCCCGGTAGAAGCTTTCTCTTCGGTCCGATCTGAGCGTTTTTCTTTTGCGGGCTTATCGCCCTTTGTTTTCTTTTCCTGCTCCTCTGATTTCTCAGGGTTGTTTACGCCCATCTAACGGCCTCCTTTCAAAATTTGCCAATTGATTGATCTCTTTGGATAAACGCAGTCTTTCTGTCAAGAGCTTGGCCTTGGTCTGATCATCTTTCTCCTCTTTCATCTTCAAATCGATCTTCTTCAATTCTCTCTTCAGATGTCGCTTTCTCATCATCTTTTGACAATCGGAGATAATCCTTGGGAAGTTTTCAGGAGAATCATACCTTCTAAATTGACGAAAGAATCTTTCAATTTTTTGTTTCTCGAAAAAATTGGGGAGATGTTCTGTTGAATCGTCGGGCTCGAAGTCAACCCTGACGGATTTAAAAAAACGCTGATAGTTTTCCATGGCTAAATCACCGTACTGTTCAAAGATTTCCTCGATATCCTTTCGGGTGGTTGGATGAAATAGATACAGGATGAGGAGCTCATCTTCGGGATTGAGTTTTTCGCTTTGGATGTCATATTGAACGCTGTTTCCGGTTCCGCCTCCGCGCGTCGCGGGATGCGACTGCCCGGTCTTGATACGGTTCCAGGACTCCATAAGCAATTTCTTGTCTATTCCGGTTAATTCCGAGAGTCTCCCGATGAGCTTTTCAAAGAGAGAAAGATTCTTCATCTTCCGGGCCCTTGCGAGGAGATAGCGACTCTCCTTTACAAAGCGGTCCTTTCCCATCTCCCTTGTGAGATCGTATTTTGTTTTGATGTGGTCAAGGATGTATTCCTCGATCGATACTGCCTTGAGTAACGATCTACGGAAGGCATCTATACCTTTTTTTCTTAAGAATTCATCCGGATCTTTAGCGCCGCTGAGCTCGCAGACAAGCGCGTTTATTCCGTCTTTTAGCTGGTTGAACGAACTGATAACGGCCTTTTTCCCGGCTTCATCGGAATCAAAGACAAAGACAAATTTCCTTGTCAGGCTGGACAGTTTGTCAACATGCCTTTTTGTCAGGGCTGTCCCCATGACGGCAACGGTGTTTTTGATCCCGTTAAGATGGAGTCTCAGTGCATCCATATACCCTTCGACAATGATAGCAAAATCCACCTGCCGTATCTGTTCCCCTGCCCGGTCCAGGAGGAAAAGGAGCTCACTCTTGTTGAAGAACTCAGATTGAGGGGAGTTGATGTATTTCGGTTGATCTTCGCCATCTTGTAGTGATCGGCCTGAAAAACCGAGCAGCCTGCCATAGCGGTCTTTTAAAGGGATGATGAGTCTCTCCGAGAACATATTCTTATCGTACCGGTTCATCATCCCGAGCTCTCTTAATCGCTCAACTGTCAGGCGTTCTTTCATTCGTAATGTGTCTGAGCGGGTTGACCATCCCAAGCCGTATTCCCTGCATCTGACGGGATCAAGATCGCGTTTCTTTTTGAGATAGTTCCATGCCGGTGTGTTCTCTTTGAGATTGTTGACAAAGAGTTCGCCAATCTGCTTCATATCATCACTATAGCGTATAAGCTCCGGATTGGAATTGGCGGAAAAATCAGGAGGTTGCATGCCGGCCTCATCAGCAAGTATTGTCAGAGCCTCTGAAAACGAACAGTTTTCCATTCCCTGAATAAATTCTATGGCATCACCGTTGGCACCGCAGCCGAAACAATGATAGGACTGGGTATTCTCGTAAATATAAAATGAAGGGGTTTTCTCATTGTGAAACGGGCAAAGCGCTTTGTAGTTTTTACCCGATTTCTGTATGGAAACATAAGAAGAGATGACATCTGTTATATTAAGGGTTTTTTTTAATTCGCTAATATAATCTTTGAGTCCCACGAAACACCTCTAACAGAGGAAATTTTGACAACAAACAAACTCAAAATACCTGTCGGCCAAACTGTTATACTTTATAGCACAGAAAAGGATGCAGAGCGCTTGAAACACTCTGTATCCTTTATTATTTTGAAAATAACGCTTTTTTTAACGTTTGGAGAACTGTGGTGATTTTCTGGCTTTTCTCAAACCGTATTTCTTTCTTTCAACCATTCTTTCGTCTCGTCTGAGCAATCCGGCTGATTTCAAAGAGGATCTGAGATCATCGTTGTATTCAAGCAGGGCTCTGGAAATACCGAGCCTCATAGCACCGGCTTGACCGCTGAGTCCACCGCCCTGAACCTTGATCACCAGATCGAACTTGTCTTTTGTCCCGGTTACCATCAAGGGTGCCTCGGCATGTTTGACGAGGGTATCCCGCATGAGATAGCCTTCGAGATCGTCAAATTTCCTTCCGTTGACCTTGACCTGTCCTTTTCCCGGCCTGATGTGTACTCTTGCGATTGCTCTCTTTCTTCTGCCAGTTCCATAGTAATCTATAAATTCCGCCATTAATCATAACCTCCGTTTGACTGTCATACTTCGACCTTTTCAGGGTTCTGCGCTGCATGAGGATGCTCACTGCCCGCATATACTTTGAGTTTCTTGTACATCTGTGTGCCAAGCCGGTTCTTGGGAAGCATTCTCTGAATGGCCAGTCGGACCACCCGTTCGGGATGCTTTTTGATCATTTCCTTGAAACCGATCTCTTTCATGTGTCCGGGATATTTTGAAAATCTTCTGTATATCTTCTTGTCCGCCTTCTTACCTGTAAGCTTCACCTTATCGGCATTGATAATGATAACATAATCACCGGAATCAACGTTCGGCGTGTATTGTGGATTTCTCTTACCGGATAAGACATTTGCCACCTGCGTTGCCATCCTGCCTAAAACCTGATCCTCAGCGTCAATTACGTACCACTTTTTTTCAACTTCCCCAGGTTTGAGGCGGAAACTCTTTTGATTCAACATAAGATAATTCCTCCTCTAGTCTTATTGTTTCTCAACAACATGTACATATTTTCTGTTGCGTTTCTTTTTGAAGGAAACGTGTCCTTCCTGCATGGCATAAATGGTGTAATCTTTACCCATGCCGACGTTCTCGCCCGGGAAAATCTTGGTTCCCCTCTGTTTTAATATTATATTGCCTGGGATGACGAATGATCCGTCGCCTTTTTTAACGCCCAGGTATTTTGGATTACTATCTCTTCCGTTCTTTCCCCCACCCGTTTTCCTGTGGGCAAAAAGCTGTAAATCCATTCTGAGTTTCATTCTTTCACCTCCACTTTTAAATAGTCGGAATACTCTTCTTCAATTGATTGAAGCGATCTGATAAGAGCCTTTATCATCATTTCAGATAACGCACTGGTATGCATTAATTCCACAGACAGATACCCTTCTTCATCCTGCTCAACATGGGCCTCAACATCCAGGTCTGAAACCAGTATTTCAGCTGTGTGAATCGTCAGGGCGCTCACCGATGCGCACACAATATCGTTTCCCCTGTCGGCATATCCCGAGTGCCCGCTGACCTTGAATCCTCTGAAACCTGATCTGTTGCGGTGAAAAAGGACGCTGATCATCTACTGTTCTATCTTGTCCACTTTAACAGACGTATACCATTGTTTGTGTCCTAACTCACGCCTGTACTGTTTTCTCCTGCGGAATTTAATGACCTTGACCTTCTTGTCACGTACATTCTCGACAACCGTTCCGACTACTTTAGCGCCTTCAACATAGGGTTCACCAAACTTCATGTCATTATCATTCCTCAGCATGACGACCCTGTCAAACGTAATTTCCTTGCCGGGTTCAAGATCCGTCTTGTCAACGTAGATCATATTTCCCTCTTCAACCTTGTACTGCCGGCCGGATGTTTCAATAATCGCGTACATCTTTAACCTCCTTTTTCTGTATTCAAATTCGCTGATGCAGGTACTCTCTCAACAAGAGAGCTTTGACACCAACATCATGCCAAAATCCGGCATATTATATCACACTTCATGCCGTTTTTCATATTTATGATGTAAAGGTTTTTTGAAATCCGTCTCTTTCCTCATTCCTCGACGGCTGCGCCTCTTTTTCTGATCCGGAGTCTGTAGAGACTTTCGATGATCGTCTTGGAACGCTTTTCGCCTATTCCGTCAACCTCTTTCAACGATTCGGGATCCGCATCCTTGATAGCCCTCAGATCGCTGAACTGATCCACCAGTTTGTTGACGATATTCGTGGGGATCTTGGTCATCGTTCTCAATAGCCTGATGCCCCGTGAGGTGACCGGCTCTTCCATAATGAGTTTTGTTGCTTTGTATCCCAGGATGTTGGCGATCTTCGAGTACTCAATGAGGTCCTTCTCACCGAGGTTCTGAAGTTTATCACAAATATCACGCACGTTTTCGTGCTCGGGGATTGACTTGCTCAACATGTAATCAGCCACAATCAGTTCGAGATGTTCGTTCAGATCACTGAGCATCTCCTCAAGCTGCATCTTGGCCAGTCTGCCGTTAACGCCCATCTCCCAGATGTACGGCTCTATCTCGATCCCGATCCGGATGGCTGCTGTAGCCTTTTCCAGGGTCTTGCATACGTCAAATACCGTTACACGGTCCTCAATCTCCAGATTGTCCAATATCTCGACGGCCTTGTTATAACTGTAGCGATATTTCTCGATCGCCTTAAGCCCCTGATCGACCATGGTGATGAGAAAGTTGAGATCCTTCAGCACATATGTGTAGGCTCCCCAGTAAATGCTGACCACCCCTCTTCGACGGGAAACGGCAAGCGAGATCTTGCCGGTCTGCTTTGCAATCCGCTCGGCGTTCCGGTGTCTCATTCCCGTCTCCTTAGAGGGCAGGGAGGGATCCGGTGTCAGCTGGACATTGGCATAGAGGATCTTGGTCACGTTCTCGTTGAGAATAACCGCTCCATCCATCTTGGCCAGCTCATAGACCTTTTTCGGTGAATAGTCCGTATTCACGTAAAAACCCGGTTGGATCAGGTCATCATACCGCTTGATATCGTCTTCATTCATCAGCAGTAAGAGGCCGCCGCTGTTGGCATTAAGGATATTTTCAAGGCCCATTCTCAACTGTGTTCCCGGTGAGCAGAGCTTAATAATCTCCTTCAGTAAATCGTATTTTCCCATCTCTTCCTCCATCATCTTTTCTTTTATTATACCATGCAGTCGGTTTTAATGTTACAATAGACGTATAAAGACCTCAGGTTAGGTCTGGGTATAACGAAGCGTAACTTGAGTACAGAGGTGATTATGATGTCCGGAAGAAAGAACCTGATCGTTGAAGTAACATCTTTAGAGCCCGGAAAGCAGACGGAACTCATCGGAGAACTGGACAGGGGGTTGATTGAAGAGCTCTTTGATAGTCTTCAATTCCTGTCGGATGTTCAATACAAAATGATTCTCTTTAAGTCAAAACATGAATTGTTTGTAACAGGATCGGTTGAATGCGAGGTTGAGTCTCCGTGTGTGAGATGTCTGAAACCCGTTCAAACTGAGATCAATGGCGAGATAGAAGCGACTTACATCGCGAAGGGGGAGATCTCGGATGATGAAACCGAACAGGAATTGGAATCTCTTGAAAATGTGATATACTATGTGGGCACTGAAGTGGACTTATTTGATAGAGTCGTCGAGGCAGTCGTTACAGGCCTGCCTGATCGGTTTTTGTGTGCGCCCGATTGTAAAGGGCTCTGTCCGTATTGTGGTGCCGATTTGAATCTTGAAGAGGATCACCAGTGCAGTCATCGCGGCGGTGATGCAATCGACCCGAGACTGGCTGCGTTGAAAAAGCTCCAACTGAATAATAATTCTGAAAAAGATGATAAATGACGTGTAAGGAGGGAACAGGATATGGCAGTACCAAAGAAAAAGCACTCGAGAAGCAGGACTCGAAGAAGAAGAGCTCATTTTTTCAAGGCCTTTGACTCACCGAGATCCGTGTGCTCCAATTGCGGTGAAACAAAACTCCCGCACCGTGTCTGTTTAAACTGCGGTTACTACAACGGGAAGAAAGTACTGGAATTTGAAGAAGAGGAAGAATAATATAATCGAAGACACAGCCTCGATGTGACAGGATCGCGTCAGGCTGTGTTTTTTTCTTCATCTCCAAGCGCCTCCCGGTTGATCTTTATGAGTCTCTGCACCAGTTCGTTGTAATCAACTTTCTCACTGACACCCTGCTTGAGAAATGCATTAATCTCATCAATAAACTTAATAGCCCGGTCAATCTTAGGATCACTGCCTGATTTATAAGCGCCAATATCGATGAGATCTTTTGCGTCGTTGTACGCCGCCATGAGATCTTTCAAGTTTCTGGCTGCTTCCAGATGTTTCTCACCGGCAATCTCAGTCATCAGCCTGCTGATGCTTGCCAGTACGTCAATGGCGGGATAATGGTTCGCCTCGGCCAGGTTCCTCGACAGGATGATGTGACCATCGACCACCCCCCTGACCGTGTCACTGATCGGTTCGTTGAAATCATCCCCCTCGACCAGAACGGTGTAGATCCCGGTTATGCTTCCCTTTTCTGAGTTACCGGCCCTTTCAAGGATCTTTGGCAGGCCTGCAAAGACACTGGGTGGATAGCCTCTGGTGGTGGGAGGTTCGCCAATGGCCAACCCCAGTTCCCTCTGCGCCATCGCCCATCTCGTGAGGGAATCGACCATGAGCATAACGTTGAAGCCCTTTGCCCTGAAGTATTCGGCAATGGAGGTTGTTGTTTGGAGGGCTTTAACCCGCATAAGGGCCGGCTGGTCCGAGGTGGAAACGACAACGATGCTGCGTTTAAGGCCCTCTTCGCCCAGATCGCGCTCGATAAACTCTCTGACCTCTCTGCCTCTCTCGCCAATGAGCCCGATGACATTGATATCCGCCTTGGTATTTCTTGCGATCATCCCGAGCGTGGTTGATTTTCCGACCCCGCTTCCTGCGAAGATGCCGATACGCTGTCCTCTTCCAAGGGTTATAAAACCGTCGATGGCACGGATGCCGACGGGTATGGTGTCTTCTATACGGTCTCTGATGAGCGGATTAGGGGGTTGATTGTCCAATGAAATCTGTTTTTCCGGTATAAAGGACTTTCCGTCAATCGGACGGCCGAGCCCGTCCAAAACTCTACCGAGGAGGTTTTTTCCGACGCCGACGTTGAGTGGTTTCTTTGTTCCGTAGACCTCACATCCCAGCGAGATTCCAGAAAAATCTTCCAGCGGCATCAGGATGATGTGATTGTCCTTGAATCCCACAACCTCGCTCAGGATCTTCTCTCCCCGGCCGTTGGTAATATAGCAACCTTCCCCGAGAAAGACCTCGGGACCGGCGGACTCAATGGTCAATCCGACGATTCTCTTGACACTTCCGTTTAGAACAAGGAAGTCCGTCTCTTCAACGGATTTCTCAAAATAGTCCATTCTCTTCAATGAGCCAAAACTCATTCTGAACCACCGAACACTTCATCGATCAGTGATTTTAATATTTCACGCTGATTCTCATAAGAGGCATCAAGTGTGCCATAACTCGTTTCCACAACAACCCCGCCCTTTGAAACAGACGGGTCCTGGCGTATTTCAAAACTTGTCAGGGTTTCGTTCATCTTCTTGTTCAATTCGGGCGGAAAGGACGAAAAATCCCTGGGATTGAATTTAAAGACGATATCCCGCAAACTCACTACTCTTCTCATCAATTCATCCACTTTCTTTTCGAGTATCTCACCTTTCTTCTCTTCCAGGGTCGTTAAAAGGATCTTTTCAGAGAGCAGGGCTATCAGATCCCTCACTTTTTCGGTCGAGAGTTCAGCGTATTCTTCCCGCGATTTGTTTAAGGCTTCGCTTGCCGATTTTAACGCCTTTGTTGAGGCACTCATCTTGTCATTCCATTTCTTCTCCAGCTGCTTCTCTTTCTCAGCAGCCTTTTTTTCTGCCTGCTTCATTATCTTTTCCGATTCTTTAGCGGCCTTCGTCTTGATCTTTTCAGCTTCTGCCTTGATTTCTTTCGCTTCATTGTTCGCCTCTTCGATGATGACCCGGGCTTTTTCCTTGGCAAGACTGACAGCAGGGGATACAATATTCTCCTGCATCTCCTCTTGGGATGGGGTTCCGTCCTGAGAATCCCTCGAATCATCGCCTGCCTCTTTCTTATCTTTATCGGCGGGTTCTTTCTTTCTCAAACTGATCCGCTCATTATCGTCTATCGTAACAAGAGCCCTTTTGATCAGATTATACAATTAATTCTTCTCCTCCGCCTCTGGCAATGAATATCTCTCCGCTTTCCTCAAGTCTTCTGATGACGTTGACGATCTTCTGTTGCGCTTCTTCCACATCGGCAACTCTTAAAGGCCCCATAAATTCAATCTCTTCTTTCAGGAGCTGACCGGCTCGTTTTGAGAGGTTGTTGACAATCTTGTCCATGATCTCTTCTGAAGAGCCTTTAAGTGCTCTGGCGAGTTCTTTTGTGTCGACTTCGCGCAGTACCATCTGGATGGAACGATCGTCGAGTTTTGTGATATCCTCGAATACGAACATATGCCGCCTGATCTCCTCGGCAAGCTCCGGATCGGTTTCAGACAGCTTGTCCAGTATCTCTTTTTCAGTGGAGCGGTCCATTGTATTGACCAGTTCCACAACGGTTTCAAGACCGCCAACCTGTGCAAAATCCTGCGTCACAAATGTTGAAACCTTTCTTTCCAAGACTTTCTCAACCTCCCTTACAACCTCCGGGTTCGCCTTATCCAATATGGCAATCCTCTTGACAACCTCCGGTTTCAGTGCCTCGGGGAGATTGCTGATAACTGCTGCCGACTGTTTCGGGGAAAGATAACACAGGATAAGGGATATCGTCTGAGGATGCTCATTCTGAAGTACGTTCACCAGCTGTGTCGGATCGGATTTTTTCAGGAAATCAAATGGTTTCACCTGAAGATTACTCGTCAGCTTCTCCAGCACGTCCAGTGCTTTTTCCGGGCCGAGTGCGTTTTCCAGCATCTCCTTGGCATAATCGATACCGCCTGCCATCAGAAACTCCCTTGCCTGGAATGTGTTGGAAAATTCCTCCAGAACCGTCTTTTTTTCCGAATCAGATACCTTGTCAAGTTTGGCAAGTTCGAGGGTCAGCATCTCGATATCATCATCGCTCATATGCCGAAGTACCTTTGCCGCTCTCTCTGTTCCCATTGTCAATAGCAGAACAGAAGCCTTCCGGATTCCCGTTAGTTCTTTTTTTTCAGGCACAATAACACCTCAAATACCGTTTTTTTTGCCACTCCATTATACAACAATTTCATGGTACAAAAAAGCCTTTCATAAAACGGACGTAAAAAATTAAGAAACTCTTGTTTTTAAGACTTTTTTGTGGTAAAATAACTGTGGGGAGGGGGCTAAATTCCTTTGAAGAGAAAAATCAATCTAAAGCTGGGTAATCACACTTATTCCTTTTTAACAGATGAACCAAAGGATAAGGTCCAGGAAATTAAAGAGATCATCGATAACGATTACGAGAAGTACAGCAACATCATAGAGTCTAACGATAAAAAGGGCTTGACGGATTTGCTTGTTCTCTTATTGTTAAATCATGTCTCAAAGGAACTGCAACATAAAGAAGAGCTTAAGGACCTCAAAGACAAGAACGAAAGGCTCATGGTTGAAATCGAGCGATTAAAGACCGAACGAGAGGACATGGCAGGCTGAACCACCCCAACAACAACTTGCAAGACAATCTTCCCACGCTACATCAAACCGTTTTAAAAATCAATAGAAAAATGGTAGAATTAACCCGAAACGCTCATTTTGCTTATGCTGAGATGAGAACTGGGACGTGATAATATGGAAAAGAAGAAGATGCTGATTATAACAGGTCTCTCAGGTGCCGGAAAGACCACCTGTCTTGGCTTGTTGGAGGATATCGGGTATTTTTGTGTCGACAACATCCCCCCGAAGCTGTTGAAAAGCATGCTACCCCTCTTTGAGCAAACCGAAGCGGACAAGATTGCATTCGGTATCGATGTCAGATGGAAGCAGGCATTCAACGAGATGATCTATGACATAAAGGATTTCATCAAGAACCAATCCTATTACACCCTCTCCATTATCTTTCTGGAGGCGGGTCTTGACGTGATTTCAAAGCGGTATGCCCTCACACGCAGAAAGCATCCGCTTTCATCGGACGGGACGGTTGCAGAGGCATATGAGATGGAAAAAGAGATGCTCTCCCCGTTGAGGGAAAATGCCGATTTCATCATCGACACAACCGGGTACAACACGCACCAACTGAGACAGGCGCTGATCGATGCGCTTGAGGAGGAAACGGGAGGCAATATCAAGAGTACTGAAATCAATGTGACCAGCTTTGGATTTAAATACGGCACCCCGTTGAACGCTGATTTCATCATAGATTCGAGATTCCTGCCCAATCCTTACTGGAAACCGGAATTGTCTTCTTATACCGGGCTTGAAAAACCCGTTCAGGATTATCTAAATGCTTTTCCCGTGATGGGCGATTACATAACAGCCTGCACCAGCATGCTGCTTCTGGCCGTGGAACGATATAACGAAGAGGGCAGAAGTAATATCAACGTTTATATCGGCTGCTCAGGCGGGAAACACCGGTCGGTTTACATCGGTTCCAGGATTCATGAGTTCTTTATTGAACACGGTTTCAGAAGCCAGTTGTCGCATCGGGAACTGGAAAGAATGAACATTGAGGGTGAAACAGATCGACAATAACAAAAAAAATATAACCGTTATCGGCGGTGGAACAGGGCTCTCGACAATGGTAAGAGGACTGAAGGAGTATGATGTTCATATTACCGCAGTTGTGACGATAACCGATGAAGGCGGCAGTTCAGGAACGATACGGAGAGAGCTCAAGATACCACCCCCCGGGGATGTCCGCAACAACATCACCGCCTTCGCGGAAAACGAAAGCCTGCTCACAAAACTCATACAGTTCAGGTTTACCGGCAAGGGGTTGTTCGAAGGGCATTCGGTTGGCAACATCATACTGGCGGCCCTGTCCAAGATACTCGGCAGTTTTCCCGAGGCTGTGAAGAGCCTCTCAGAAGTGCTGGCCATTGAGGGGGAGGTCCTTCCGATCAGTGAACAGTTAGTCAGGTTGAAAGCGGTCAACGATCGTGGAGAGATACTGCTTGGTGAAAAAAGCATTGAGAAAAACACCGGCCGGATCGCCTCCATCAGTGTTGATGCCAAGTTCAAACCGCTTGGCGAGGTGATTCAGGCCATCAAGCACTCCGATGCAATCGTGCTTGGCCCTGGAAGTCTTTACACCAGCGTTATTCCAAATCTATTAGCAGACGGTGTGAGCAAAGAGATCATCGATTCAGGAGCGCCCATCATCTATATCTGTAACATCATGACCCAACCGGGTGAGACAATAGGCTATACGCTCTCGGATCATGTCAAAGTCATCAACAAGTACCTCGGGAAATCCCCGGATTATTACATCGTCAATTCCGAGCCCATCCCGGATAGATTAAGAGAGCGATACCGCTCCCAGGGGGCACAGCAGGTTGAGCTGCGTATTGACAATCTCCGTGGCGCTGTCGTTATAGACTCGCTCATCAAAACAGAGATAGACATACGGGACGGCTTCGAGAAGGTCCGGCACGATGAGAAAAAGCTCGGAAAGATCATCAACAAAGTTATGGGATGGGGAGAGTAAATGAGCTTCTCATCGGATCTGAAGGTTGAACTGAACACTTTGAAGATCAACGATAACACCTCTGCCTTTCTGGAGTTGTTTGGCATGCTGAAAATGAGAGGAAGTGTCCTGCTGCAGAAGATCAACGGTGAAAACCGGTCGTTCTTCCTCCTCTCAACCGGCAATCCCACAGTGGCAAGGAGGGCTCATTATCTGATCGACGATCTGCCGAATCATTCCGTCGAGACAAAGTACAGAATTAATCCCTATCTGACGAACAGCAGGACATACCAGCTGAAGATCGAACTCAACAGTATTAAAAACGCAATACCCGAGTTGAAGGGCCGGGACATCCTGTCACTCAATATCTTTCCGTATATCAAAGAGGACCCCGTCTATTTCAGTGACTTTCTGCGGGGTGTTTTTTTTGTTGCGGGATATATCGTCGATCCCAAGACCGCGTATCATTTTGAGATACTCGAAAAAGACACCCGGGAGAACATCCTCCAGATCAAAAAGGCCCTTAACAACAACTTCAGGATCAAGGCCGGTATCACCGAGCACAAAAAGGGCACCAAACTGTATGTCAAGCGATCAAATGATATAATAGCCTTGATGGAGATCATGGGATCGGGAAATCTCATCAAGAAGTATGAGCAGATTGTGAGTCAGCGGATGGTAAAATCAAACGTGAACCGGTCGATCAACTTCACAATCGCCAATGCCAAAAAGATTGGAAAAAGCAGCGCCAAACAGATAGAGGCCATCGAGAAACTGATGAGACAGAGGAATTTTGAAAAGATCGAGCCGGAACTGAAAGAAATCTGCAGACTCAGACTCAACAACGAGGATCTTAGTCTGGCCGAGCTCGGCAGTCTTTTATCCAATCCGCTTTCAAAATCAGCCGTCTACAACAGGATGAAGCGGATCATCAAGCTATCAAAAGAATCGGAGTGTTAGTATGCAATGTCCTTTTTGTAAGCATGATACAACCAGAGTCATCGACTCCAGAAGCTCGGAGGACAGGCTCAGCGTGAGAAGAAGAAGAGAATGCCCCTCGTGCAGCGCCCGGTTCACAACCTACGAGCGATACGAAGAACTGCCCATCATGGTTGTCAAACGGGATGGCAGAAAAGAGAGTTTCAGCCGCGAAAAGCTCTTGAAAGGGCTTGTCAGGGCAAGTGAGAAAAGAAACATCGATATGGAACAGTTGAACGAACTGGCATCGGGGATCAAACAGGAGCTCACGGCCTCCGGCATGACGGAGATCTCGAGCGAAGCAATTGGGGAGATGGCGATGAAAAGACTCAAGGGGCTTGATGATGTCGCCTATGTGCGGTTCGCTTCGGTTTACAGGGATTTTAACAACGTGGAACAATTTAAAACAATAATCGATGAATTGGCAAGGGAGGATAATAAAAATGGCAAAGGAAACGATTTATCTGACTCAGGAGGGATATAATTCCCTTAAGACTGAGCTGAAGGAACTGAAGGAAAAACTGATGTACGATATTGCCTCCAGGATAAAAGAGGCGAGGGAATACGGTGATCTCAGTGAAAACAGCGAATACGAAGAGGCGAAGAACGAACAGGGAAGGATCAACGGCAGGATACTTGAAATAGAACAGACACTGGACAAGGCCGAGATTATCGATTCCCAGAACGTTCAGACAGATGTCATTGGACTCGGGCATACGATACTCGTCAAAAACCTTCAGGATAACCATGAACAGCGATTCAAACTGGTCAACCCCCAGGAGGCGGATGTCTTTGACAGTAAGATCAGCGTCGAATCTCCGATTGGCGATGCCCTTATCGGAGGCCGTGTGGGAGAGCAGATACGTGTCAAAACACCCAACGGCATACAGAAGTACGAGATCCTCGGAATTGAATTTTAAGCGGGTGAATTGAAAAATGGCAAAGACCATCAGAGAACAGAAGATAGAAGAACTGAAAAAGATTGAAGAAAAGGGCTATAACCCCTTTCCCCACAAGTTTGAAAGAACTCATACAACAGAGGACATCAGAAATGAGTACGCCTCACTCGAGACCGGGAAAACCCGGGAGGATGTCAGTCTGAGCACCGCAGGCCGGGTCATGGCCATCCGGGATCACGGTAAATCGTCTTTCTTCGTCCTGAGTGATTTCTACGGGGAGATACAGGCCTACATCAGGAAGAGTGAGGTCGGCCAGGAGGCATTTGACTTCTTCAAGGAACATATCAGCACGGGAGACTTCGTCGGTGTGGAAGGGTTTCCCTTCAAATCGAGAACCGGCGAATTGTCCGTCTATGTCAAACGATACAAGATGCTGACGAAATCCATCCGGACGATGCCCGAAAAATGGCACGGTCTGAAAGACAAAGAGACGATCTACAGGCAGCGATATGTGGATCTGATGGCCAACAAAGAGAGCATGAACCGCTTTAAGATTCGCTTCAAGGCCATTCAGCTTATCCGGGAGTTTATGATCGGGAAGGGGTATGTTGAGGTCGAGACCCCCATGCTCCATACAACCCTTGGAGGGGCCTCTGCAAAGCCTTTCAAAACACATATGAACACCTACGACACAGAGATGTATATGCGCATTGCGCCGGAATTATACTTGAAGAGGCTCATTGTCGGCGGGTTTGACAAGGTATTTGAAATAAACCGGAACTTCCGTAATGAGGGTGTGAGTTATAAGCACAGTCCGGAATTCACGATGATGGAGTTCTACCAGGCCTACGCCGATTACAACGATCTGATGGAACTGACCGAAGAGCTCTTTTCATACGTCGTCAAGTCGTTGTTCGAGAGTTATGACGTCGAATACCAGGGAAAGACGATCAACTTCAAACCACCCTGGAAAAGGGTTACCATCCAGGGGTTAATCAAGGATAAACTTGGTGTTGACATCCTCGAGGATTCGGATGAGACGTTGATAGAAAAATTGAAAGAGCATCACAGCGAACCCGAGATAAATGACAGAAGTCATCTCATTGAGGGGTTGTGGGATCTGGTGGAGGATTCCATCGAACAGCCGACGTTTGTCATGGACCACCCCGTGGAAATCTCACCGTTGTCAAAACGACACCGGGATAATCCGAGGCTAACCGAGCGGTTTGAGCCGATCATCCTCGGACGGGAACTGGGGAACGCCTTCACGGAGCTCAACGATCCAATTGATCAGAGGGAGCGATTTGAGAAGCAGCAGAGCCTCAGGGAATCCGGGGACGAGGAGGCACAGATGATCGACCGTGATTTTCTCAGGGCCCTTGAATACGGCCTGCCACCAACGGCCGGCGAGGGAGTCGGAATAGACCGTTTTGTCATGCTGCTGACGGATGCCGCTTCCATCCGCGATGTCATAGCCTTTCCCATGGTCAGGCCCGAACAGGTTTTTGATGAATATGATGAGGACCAGGAAGAAAAGGAAGAGCAGAACTGATTAAAAACAGGCGGGAGGTATAAGGCAAATGAACATAGGTTTCTTCTCAGATACATATCTACCGCAGAGAAATGGTGTCGCGGTTGCGCTGACGCTTTACAGAAAGGTCCTGGAAAAGGCAGGACACCGGGTCTATTTGTTTGTTCCGAAATTACAATCGGGACAGAGAAGGAATGAAAGGGGTGTTTTCGAATGCCCCTCTTTTGGCTATTCGCTGGAAAAAGGCCAGCGTATAGCCGTGCCGGTCTTTCCCTTGATCAACACAATCAAGGCCCTTAAACTCGATGTGATACACGTGCATTCTCCCTTTTCGATGAGCTTTTATGCGAAAGTGGTTGCCAAGCAACTGGGGATTCCAGCTATATGTACACATCATACAAACTTTGAATACTATCTGCATTACGTTCCACCTCTCATCAGACCGTCTGTAGAGCAGACGCGAAAGTTGATGACCTACTGGACGTATCTCTTCGATAAAGTAGTCGCCCCGACGGAAAAAATACGGGAACTCCTGAAGGAATGGGGGGTGCCGGAAAAAAAGCTCAAGACCATCCCGACGGGCATCGACATGGCATCTTTTGAAAAAGAGTTGAAGTGGGATATTCGGGAGGAATACGGCATTGACGATGACCAGAAGATCCTGCTCTTTGCCGGAAGGATCGGACAGGAGAAAAATATTGACTTCCTCATCAGAACATTTAAGAAGTTGCTTGGAAAGCGTAATGACCTGTACTTTGTCATTATTGGGGAAGGGGAGGAAAAAGAGAATCTCGAAAAACTGACAGAAGAACTGGACCTCACCAACCGGATTATCTTCACCGGCGGGAAGGACCGGGAATATGTCATCGACGCCTATAAAGCAGCGGATATCTTCTGGTTTGCCTCTTTCACCGAGACACAGGGGCTTGTAATCCTTGAGTCAATGGCAGCCGGAACACCTGTCGTGGCACTCGGCAGATTGGGGGTCTATGAACTGCTGAAAAACGGGAATGCGGGTGGCATCATGCTCGATGAACTGAATGAGGAGGCGTTCATGACGGCGGTAGTTGGTCTGCTGAAGGATCCTGAAGAGTATGAGAGGTTGTCACATCTCGGAAAAACATTCGTCAAAAAGCATTATTCATTAAAACATACAATCGATGAAATGGTGAAACTGTACGTTGAAACGATAGAAGAAAAGAGTCTGTCAAGACCTGAGAAAAAGAAAAAACGAAAGAAAAAGGCCTTGAATTTACCGGAACGGTTCGGGAAATGGTTCAATTTAGATTAAGGAAGTGACCCACTTTGGAAACGATTACCGTTGCTGTCATATTTGCGCTAACCTATTACCTGATCATATCGGGTAAATTTGAACGCTCTCTGGTTGCTTTTGCCATGGGCCTTCTGGTGATGCTATTGAGAGTGGCCGAGGGTTTAAAGATTGAGCACATCAGTAATTTTGTTGATTTCAACACCATTGGCATCTTAATCGGGATGATGACGCTGGTCGGAATTCTTAAAAAGACGGGGCTCTTTCAGTATGTGGCAGCCAAGATTGTCAAAAATTCAAAAGGGAGGATGTACACCATCTACATCACCCTGCTCATTGCCGTGGCAGGCTTTTCAAGTCTGCTGGACAACGTGACCACCATCCTGCTTTTTGCGCCCGTTGTCTTTTTAATTGCCGACACGGCGAACATCCGGCCCATTCCGCTCATCTTTTCGATGATATTCGCCGCCAATATCGGCGGCATGGCCACCATCGTCGGTGACCCGCCAAACATACTCGTCGGAAGTGCCTCGGGAACCAGTTTTCTCAACTTCACGGCCATCATGATCATCCCGTCGGTCATCATGCTCGCCTTCACCATCCTCTATTTCAGATTCCGGTACCCGGAAATCAAAAAGGTACCGACGAGCAAGCTTCAGCGGCTGTTGGATATCGATCCGTCGAAGGCGATTGAAAATAAACCGCTCTTCATTAAAGGCATTGTCATCTTTGCCGCTGTGATCTTCGGCTTTATTCTCCACGAACATCTCGATTACGAGGCCTCCCTGATAGCCCTTACCGGGGCAGCTGTCATGATGCTGATCTCCAAAATTAACTTTCAGGAGATTGCCAAAGATATCGAATGGGACACCATCTTCTTCTTCATCGGACTCTTTACCCTTGCAAAGGCACTTGAAGAGGTTGGCATCATCAGTATGATTGCGGATGGAATATATAGCTTCAGTGCCAATCCGCTGCTACTTGTGCTTGCTGTACTATGGCTCTCGGCAGGACTCGGCGGCTTCATCGGAGCGGTCCCTGTTGTAACGGTCTTCATTCCCATTGTGGAACAGCTGCAAGGACTGATTGTGAACGGAAACGAGATGTGGTGGGCCCTTGCCCTTGGCGCCTGTATCGGCGGGAACATGACCATCAGCGGTGCCGCCGCCAACATGGTGGCCATCGGACTGGTTGAGAACACACAGAAGAAGAAGGTCAGCTTCGTGAGTTTTTTAAGAGAGGGGATTGTCATAACAGGCATCGGATTAACCGTCGCAACGGCGTATTTAGTTCTCAGATGGTATATGATATAATTCAAATAGTTGAAAAAGAGAGAAAAAGGTGAAAGTAATGGAATCATGCAGTATATTAGAGGCACATGAATTTATCAACCAAAATAACCGTTTCCTGATCGTGGGGCATGTCGATCCAGACGGAGATTGTATCAGCTCCCTGCTGACGCTGTCATACGGTTTGAGACGGATCAATAAAGAAGCCATACCGGTTGTGGACAGTAAAAGACCGGGATTTTTGAAAGACTTTCCGCCGGCGGGAACGATCGGTTATTCAGAGGAAGTCGATACCGCCGATTATGATGCGATTATAACAGTTGACCTCTCATCGATAGACCGGATGGGAATGTATGAGGAAGAAACAAAGAGCAAAAAGACACTGGTCATCGACCATCATGCCACCAACACCTTCTTCGGGGATCTGAATCTGGTTGACACATCTGCTGCGGCAGCTGTTCAGATCATTTACAAGATACTGAATGAAACGGGCATCACATTCGACACCGTCCTCTCAACAGTGACGCTGCTCGGAATCCAGACGGACACTGGATTTTTCAAATACACCAACACAACGGGCGAGGTCTTCAGGATTGCCGGAGAATTGGTTGAAAAAGGTGCCGAACCTTATTTTAATGCCTCAATGGTTCTGGAAAACAACCGGGTGGAGGAATTTTACCTTCTGTCGGAGATGACCGGCAACATTGTCAAAGAACGGGACGGGGAGCTGATCTATTCATCCATCAACAAAGAAATGTTCGAAAAGACAGACTGTACCTATGAGGATTCCACGGGAATGATCAGCGAGTTGAGATCGATAAGAGGCGTTGAGACGGCTGTGCTCTTTACGGAAGTGCAGAAGGAAGAAATCAAGGTCAGTTTTCGTTCTAAGAGATGGTTTGATGTAGCCGGGATTGCCCTTGAATTTGGCGGCGGCGGACACGCGAGGGCGTCAGGATGCACTATCAAAAATGAGCCGCTTGAAACAGTGATTAAAAAGGTCATCAAACGTGTTAGCGAGGAAATGGAAAAGGCAACTTATTAATAAATGGAGGAAAAACTATGGCAGAAGTCACCAAAGAGAAAGTAATCGAGGCACTCAAGGGAGTCATCGACATTGAGATAGGCATTGATATTGTCTCCCTCGGACTCATATACAATGTGGACATAGAGGATGATAACACAGTCAATGTCAAAATGACACTTACAGTCCCCACCTGTCCAATGGCCAACATGCTCGTTGAACAGGCGAGAAGTGCTGTGGCATCCATCGAAGGTGTGGAAAAGGTCAACGTGGATCTGGTATTCGATCCGCCGTGGACACCGGACATGATGGAAGACAGTGCTAAAAAACTGTTAGGAAGGTAATCATGCAGAAAAAACAAGTCTTTGTCATCACATCGGGTAAAGGCGGAGTCGGAAAGACCACCGTTACGGCTAATATAGGAGCTGCCCTCTCAAATCTTGGCAAGAAAGTCTGCCTCATCGATGCGGATATCGGTTTGAAGAATCTGGATGTGGTACTTGGCCTTGAAAACAGAATTCTGTACACGATCATGGATGTGGTCTCCCAGCGAGTGGGTGCTGTTGAGGCGCTTGTGAGGCATAAAACAAGCAGAAATCTCTATATGATGCCCGCCTCACAGATCGCCACCAAAGAAATGATAACAGTGGAGGACATGATCCGGGTCGTCACCCAGCTTCGAAGTGATTTTGACTACATCCTCATTGATTCACCGGCCGGCATCGAAAGCGGCTTCAGGAATGCAGTGGCCGCATCGGACAGTGCTGTTGTCATCACAAACCCCGAGTTTACGGCCGTCAGTGATGCCGACAGAGTCCTCGGACTCCTCGAGAACACCCACATGGGGCTTGACAACGTCCAGTTTATTCTGAACCGGTACCGGGAGAATGTCTCCGAGAAAAGAGGCATGCTCTCAATCGATGAAGTCATCAACACATTGGCCGTTCCCCTCATCGGGATCGTTCCCGACAACGAGGATATCTTTATCGGAACCAACAGAGGGGTGCCCATCGCATTCGAACCGGGGCATGAGATGAACACCATCTTCACAAACGTCGTCAGACGAATGATCGGTCAGAATATTCCCATCGATTCGGATCTGAGACTTGCCAAACCGACATTGTGGAGACTATTTGTCAGACTATTTAAAGGTTAGAAGGGATACAATTTGAAAAGCACAGAATTTTCCGTTAAAACAAGGAAAAGAATAGAAGTGGTGGATATCACGGGAAAAGTGGACGCATATGTCAGGGAAAATGGTTTGAAAGATGGAGTACTGACCGTTTATGTACCCCATACGACGGCCGGGATCACGATCAACGAAAATGCCGACCCGAGCGTGAAATCGGATTTTTTGAACACCATTAACCAGCTGATACCGGCAAATGCCGGATACAGTCACATGGAGGGAAATGCCGATTCACATATCAAAACGATTCTGACCAATCCGTCTCAAACATTCATCGTCGAGGACTCCAGGCTGGTTCTGGGAACCTGGCAGGGGATCTATTTTTGTGAATATGACGGACCGAGGAGCCGGAGGGTTTGGCTTAAATTCATAGAAGGTTAAGATGAAGACCAAATGGATCAATCTGCAGGAAGGAACAGCCCGTCCGGAGAATCGAGATGACTTCAAACGCTGCGTTGAGGATATTCAGAGGGGACGGCTTGTCATCTTTCCAACCGAAACCGTCTATGGGCTTGGCGGCATCATCACGAGGCCGGAAACGGTTAAGCGCATATATGCCGCAAAGGGTAGGCCGTCGGATAATCCGCTTATCGTTCACATCAGTGATTATGGGCAATTGAAAACAGTTGTCTCTGAAGATATCACCTCTGATTTCTACAGATTGGCCGAAAAACTCTGGCCGGGTCCGGTGACATTTATCGTGAAAAAATCAAAAAGCCTCTCCAAAACAATCACCGGTGGTCGAGAGACAGTGGGAGTTCGTTTTCCTGCAAACAAGATAACGAATCAACTCATCAAAAGTTGCGGAACCCCCCTGGCGGCACCGAGTGC
>Ga0102941_1000235_pt1 | contig 24846 bp, 55 predicted proteins | sample SalPonR2_C_D2_MG_FD_79281 | JGI IMG/M metagenome (GOLD analysis project Ga0102941, IMG submission 79281) | Salt pond soil microbial communities from South San Francisco under conditions of wetland restoration - Salt Pond MetaG R2_C_D2_MG | ecosystem: Environmental > Aquatic > Marine > Intertidal... | reverse complement strand
TTATTAGCTCACCATTCATCCCATCGGCTAAAGCCAATGGGTTTTCTGGTGGAAGGATGATAAAATTTGGCGACCCTACGGAGAATTGAACTCCGATCTCTAGATTGACAATCTAGTGTAATCAACCAGTATACTATAGGGCCAATCGCCACCAGTAGTCTTTTCCATACTCTCTATGGGAATTTCAGATTTTAGTGCCCTGGTGAACCGGCACTTGTGATTAGTGGAGGGCGTCCCTCCACTTTGTGAATCTTCTCACCACAAAATTTGGCACCCCAGACGAGTATTGATCTCGCTATCTCAACCGTGACAAGGTTGCGGCTCGCCTTCTGCCCCCTGGGGTTTAGACCTATTGTGCTACCACATTACACCACCCACTGGATAAATTAAAATTTGGTTAGTTTTCAATCTCATCGTTTTACAACAATATGTTTGACGGCAGCTCACTAACAAAACAGACCTTTCTGGTGGAGGATTGGGGATTCGAACCCCGAAAGATTGAGAAATCTCAACCGGCGCGAACTAATGTAGCTCACCGCTGCACCATCAGCTAATCCCCCATTATATGGTTCTTTTTATTTTGACAGAGAACTATGGGACAAGAACTGTCTTTTGGCACACCCTGAGGGACTCGAACCCCCGTCAAATGATTTGGAATCATCTATTCTAGCCGCTGAACTAAGGGCGTATAATTTGGTCTGCGTGGGGAGATTCGAACTCCCGACCCCAGGTACCCAAAACCTGTGCTCTACCAGACTGAGCTACACGCAGTTATTGATGGGAGCAGTAGGATTCGGACCTACACGTCCAGTTAAGGAACCTGATTTACAGTCAGGCGAGCCAACCAATTGCTCAATACTCCCATGAAGCGACAAAAAGTGAAAGACGTATCGTTTATACTGACGCTCTATCCGACTGAGCTATCCCTCGTTATGGTCGAGGGAGCGGGATTCAAACCACGCGACCTTCAGTTCCCATTAGATGTATTCTTTCTATCATTCGCTTATTGGTGGGAACAGAAGAATCGAACTACTCGGCCCCCACCTAACTTTCAAAAGCCAAAGGATTTACAGTCCTCCGTTAGGATCGTTCCCCATTTTTAATTTCTAACAATTTTTCTAATATTCCTAATTTACGACAATGACCCTTTACAGCATTATCACTAACATTCAATCTTCTGCCTGCTTCCGTAAAATTTATATTACATTCAATTAATAATGAAAATAAATCAATTTCATCCCATTTTATTTTTTGACTATCTTTCGCATAACAGTCAGTCGAACAATAATTCTGATGATATGGAATTGGCGTATTACAGTATTTACATTTCTTATCACTCAATCTAAGAGGTGATATTCCCTTTTTTCTCATAATTTTATGCATCATATTTGGAGATGGGTTATAATAATCTTTCCAATTTGGTAAAACCACCTTCAAATTTAACGTTATCATTTCATCTTCTGTTATAAACCCATCACCACATTCATGAATTTTTCTATGACAATTCGGACACACATAAATTAAATTATCCATTTTATTGGAACCACCTTTTGATGATGGTACTATATGATGAACATCACCAGAAGCTTCATTCCAACCACAAATCGAACAACCTAAATTTGCTCGTTTTAATATTTTAGCCATTGTACGAGAAGAAACATCAGTAATATCTAGAATATCAGTTTTAAAATTAGTAGTATTCATTTCGAACCCCTATGTAATATTATTTATACAGCAGTTCGAATAATAAATGATAATAATTTTTTGATTCCTTTGGAAACTTTCAAAACCAGTAAGCGGATGGGGTGGGATTCGAACCCACGGGCCGCCACATGAACGACCAACAACTTTCCAGGCTGCCGCTTTAAACCACTCGGCCACCCATCCAAAAACTCTCTTGTCCCATTTTGGGACGAGACAAGAGAGGTTTATTTTTTAACATTCATAAACCTCTACAACTATAGATTTTTCAAAGTGATCTTTAAGATCATGAAAAAACCCCTGGGAATCTTTGGACTCCCAGGGGTTAGAAATTTACTTTCTGGAGTCCTATTTACCTTGTATCTTCCTTATTTTGTGGATTGCAAGGATATAGTTTTGTTATAAACCATGAATCCTGTAAGGACAAAATTCGACTGTCATAATTTGTATGTCTACTAGTTATTGACATTCTGTTAAAGTCCATTTTGTTCTCCGTGTCATCTGCCCATGTATGGGTCGCACTGTTATTGTTTATTTATATGCACTATTGTATCATGCAAAAAACTTTTTTCAACCCCTATTTTTGAGTGCAGATTTAACTGCTGTTGATGTTATGTTTATAATTATATAAGCTAAATATATCTTGTCAACAGTATCTTTTTTTCTTGAATAATTTCCAATTTCTAAACCCTTCATTTAGTGGGTCAACTTCTACTTTCATATTATCTACCTTTTCAAAATAGTCAATAGCCTTTTTTCTAGCCTTTATCATTTTTTCTAATCTAAAAGCTTGTTTGCGCAACTTAAGGATTTCTAAAAATTGTCTCGATAGAGAATCATTAGCAGGACCATCTAATAACAAAAATTGTAAAAACTTACCTACCGGCCCATCCATATATTTCCCTACTTGAAAGATCCATTTATAATCAACAGAGTTATTTTTGTTAAGGGAATTTGTTACGATATTAAGAGATTTCATACCTTTATCTTCTGAACGACCAAATATAGATGCTCTCAATATATCATCTCTTTGGAATGGACTAATCGTTAATCCTTTTCCTGTATGAACATTTTTATCATTAGAAAGTGAATTTTCACCTTTATCATATTGGGTATCAGGAGTTTGTCTTCTTTCTTGACCTTCTCTTAAACCTTTTTCTCTACGGTGTTCAGCAGAACGATTAATACTATATGCACTTCCTACAAATCCTATTATATCTAAAAGTTTTTCATCTTTTTCATCATCATTCATATAGTAAATATCTAATGCTTCATTAAATGTAGAAAATGGCATTTTGCTGGACCCTACAGAACTAGTAGCAGCTTTTCCACCTTTACCAGATCTATTAATATTTACCCATGCTGTATTCCAATTTTCAATTTGAGGATTAAATTTTGATTTTAATTTTGCCAATTGAGATTTGTCATTTTGTAAATCTTCTGAAATCTCTTCTATTGCTTCTCTTGGAGTAATTTCATCATCATCTTCATATGCATTTATTATTTCTTTTGCAGAATCTTCTTCATCATGAGTTATAACAAATTCAGGATCTTCATCTTCTTTCAACTCTTTTTTTGATGTTGCATTATTTTCCATTTTTTCAAGACGAGTATAATAATCCGGAATTTCCATTAAATGATCTTTAGCAATCTCTGCTGCTATATTTTCATCATTAGTATGTTCGAATTCTACTTTTATACCTTTTGAAAACTCATCTAATATCTTATCTAAATCTACATTATGACTTTTTGCTATATCCATTAATGACTTTTCATCAGCATATCCGCCAGGAACAAGATCTTCTTCTACTTTTTCTTTTGTTTTTATTTTGTCATGGGCTTTTCTTCTGGTTCTTCTAAATTTATTTCGATCTTCAGGTTTCTGCATATAAGATCTTCTTACCCCTTTTTGACATCTATTAAATTTAGCAGAATCTTCAGCTTCTCCAGATAAAGATGCATGACATATAGCAGCAGAATTGAATCCATCTTCATCATCATAACGTTTTTCATCTAACTGGACACTTTCTTCCCATTTACGACATGACCAATATCTAGCTTTATGTTTTGGTCCAGGATTATCACAATTATGTCTTGCTCTAAAGCTTTTTCTTCTCTTTGGATCAGATTTTTTAATTCTCATATTTTTATCGCCAAAATTAACTTTGACAACATTACCTTTTGGATTTTTAACATAAACTTTAAATTTCTTTACGTCACCTCTCATAGGTTTATTTAATTTGACTTTTCTTCCTTGATATTCTGCTTCAGTAACAATATCTTCTAAAAGACCACAAACATCTCCTTCTAAAGTAATCTCTTCAGAATTTCCATATTCATATTCTTCATCTAAAACATGTTCATCTTCTTCTTTAGGTACACAATTTGGAACTTCTTTTCCATCTTTATTTTTTGTTCCTACCATTTCATGAGAATCCCAACAAGGATCATCAGAATCCATTTTTTTATTTTCGTTCATTAGACGCCAATTATTTTTTAGGCGTCGGTCTGTACCATCAAGCATCAGATTCTCCTATTATCCCATTACTACACTAAAACCATTTGGTTCTTCACCAGAATCAATTGATGGGTTTCTATTTTTAAGATACTTTTGATACCCACTTTCGACCATTAATTTTTTCTTATTTCTAGAATCAATTAAATCTATTGACTTTGAGGATCCTGGAATTTTTCCCCATTTGTGCATGGTCTTATTATATGATTCATCCATTTTCTTTTCAGATTTTTTGTTATTTTTTTTCTTTGGAGATTCTTTCTTTTCAGATTTAGCAACTTCATCACCAGTTTCAATTTCCCAATCAGAAAGTTCTCCGTCATCATCTCTATCAGCAGCGTCTTTATCAAAATTTGGATCTACATCATGAAGATCTCCTTCTTCATCTTCAACTTTTTTCTTTGGAGATTTCTTTTGTTCTTTAAGTGAACTAATTTCATCTTTTAATGAAGACATTTGATTCTTCATTTCATCAAGAGTATATTGTTTTTCTCCCATTTCTTTAAGATATGACATTTCTTCTTCTAATTCAGCCATTTGTTCTTGCATTTTGTTATATCTAGCAACAAGATTTTCCATTTTATTTTTGGTACGTTCGTCCATTCTATTCATATCCATTTCACTAATATTCATTCTTTGTGGATTTGTTGCAATACCACCTGTTGCAGTACCTTCTTCGCCAATAGAAACAGGAGTTGCCCCATCATCTCCAGTTTTTACTCCAGAACTGGTATCAGGACCATCTTCTGGATCAGACATAGAAAGTTCCATATCAATTTCATCTTCCTCTTTTAATTCTTCAGCTTCAATAGATTTAGTTTCTTTAGGATCTGAAGGATTTTCATCTTCTGGATGGGTTGCTTTTGGTTGAGGTACATTATCAACAGAATCTTCACCACTTAATTCTGGATCTGAAGGATTTTCATCTTCTGGATGGGTTGCTTTTGGTTGAGGTACTTTTGAATCTTTAGATTCATTTAAAACATTATTGTTATTGGATTGACGGGATTCTAAAAACTTTTCCCAATCAGTTTTACCTTTTCTAAGATTATTGTCTTCTCTGAACATTGTGGACATTTTTTCTTCTCCTATATAATGAGATTAACACTATTATTTATAACATTAATCAAGAATGAGAAGGCATAAAGAATGGGAAATGATTTTCATTTCCCATTCTGATAGTCCACGGAACTCACACACCCGTCGTTAATTATCTCTTTCCATATCGACTTTCCATGAAAGCCTTCCAATCTTTCTTTCCACGACTTGCAGGATCTTGTGATTCATACATTTTTTGTTCATCACATTCTTCGCCTTCACACATTTCTTCATCTTCATCTTCTTTTTCTTCAGATTCTTCTAAACCCATTTGGTTTAAAAGTTCATCATCTGATGTCATCTGTTCTTCAGAATCTCCACCATCTTCATAGTCATATTCATCTTCACTGTCAGAACTTACTGGATTGAAATCAGGATCTTCTTCATTAAGTTCGTCAGTTTCAGTTGGTTCAGGTGCTGGTTCTTCATTTGGAATTTCTTCGCCTGCCACATCTGGCATACCTTCTGGTTCAATATCATCTCCGCCTGCCATTTCTGGCTCAAAGAATGCTACTGCATCAGATAAAGATGCTTCACCTTCTGGCCAAACTAAAATATTATATACTTTTCCTCCAGCTTCAGAATCAGAAGAAGAAGTAATTTTGAAAATACCTTCCGGCGAAATTTGTGGTTCACCAGCAGTTGGAACATTAGATAAAGACTTATCAATCCATGATTGAGTTTCCATATTTTTTTCTTCTGTTGCACTATCAGTTACTTCATCTTCAGAATTTTCTTCTGGTGAAACTTCTGGTTCATCAGTTGAAATTGGTTCTGGTGGAGCTTCATTTTCAGGAGCCATGTCTTCAATTGGTTCTTCTATATCATCTTCTGCTTCTGCAAATCCAGTAACACCTTGTTTGCTTTTTAATTGATCACCAATATTATTACCATTAGCTCTTGGAGCAGTCATTCCAGTCCAACTTTCTTTCAAAGCTTTGAACTGTTTATCTGCTTCTTCATATTTTTCCTGTCTGGTATCAGCATCAAAATATATTTTCTTTTTAGACATTTTAAACTCCTATAAGATTTAAATCTTTAGTTAACAGTATTTATTTATATATCTGTATTCACACTTTGATTAACTTTATCATTATTTTTTGTTATAAATTCTATATCACCGAACTCATTAGTCAGTTTCTCTACAACTGATTGACTTTTAGGAGATTCTATATCTAAATAATCTTTTGGTGTAAAATTTCTTGTTAGATGTCTAAACTCATCACTAAAAGTAATAGATCTATCTTTATCATAATACCCAAACACTTTATCTAAATTATTTTTTATATCAGATTTTAATAAAATGTTAGGATCAGTTTTTATTTCAACTTCAGATATACCTAATACTAAAGCAGCAATATATATCTGAAATAAAAGTTTAGCAGCAAATGTTTTCTTATCTTCACTAGGTGATGTTAACATCCTAGTTAATGCTTTATTAGGCGGTGTCCCTATAAATGAATGATAGGTGTCATTTTCTAATTCACCTTTTAATTCTTCATAAACAGATTCTAATAAAAGCCTTCTTTCGAAGTAATTTTTAAATTTATTTAACATGAAATATATTTATATCAAGTTTCGTGTCCATTTTTCATTTTTAGATGTTTGTTCTACATTACGAATACCATTTCTTCTCATATTAATTTTCTTAATTTTTTTAGTTATATCTATTGCTTTATTTTTACTTTCAGAAAATAAAGAAATTGCAGCACATATTACAGCAAATACTTCATCATTAATTTCATCCATAACAATCTCCTATTTAATGAAAAATGGGCAGAGATTCCAAACTCTGCCCATCTTCCTAGTGGAGCCGAGGGGAATTGAACCCCTGTCCAAATACAGATCAAAGAGCTATCTACGATCATAGTATAGCAGTATCGTCACTATACAAACTATCTAATTAATTAAAGTCTGTTAGCCAGACCTTACTATTAATCTTTTGTTTATTGCTTAGTAAAGTAGCGTTAAACAGAATTGGCTAGTTGATGGTTCCCCAAGTCGCCAAACCTTGGTTCACCAGCAGTTAAAGTTAATTAAGCTGCAAGTGCTAGGCTTTCGCCAATTATTTTTAGATCAGTTTTTTACGAGGCCAACTGATCAACCTCGGATCGCAAGTCATCTTATCACATATATCTGTCGAAACCAAATCGACCCCATTTTCAAAGAACTATTCTATTATATAATAGAAATATAACAAGTCAAGGTTCTGCTTCTACTACAGTTCCCGTATTTAACATAATTGCATTTTCAGCACCAATACCAACAGATTTAAGTATAGCTTTAGCTTCTTCATCAGTTAAAGGTTCTTCTGTATCTTGCCATTTCATATAAATGCTTGGTTTATCAGAAGATTCAGAATTTCTAACTAATTGAATAGATAAAATATCTTTACCTTCACCAGAATTTTGTATTGTATGAACAGAATTACCTTCAGGGTTTATATTAGCATCACCTATATTTCTCAATAATGGAGTAAGTTTTTCCCAATATGTTTTAGCATTTGGATATGAACTAGGAAGATTAACTTTGTAGAAATCCGAATCTTCAATTTTTTGAGACTCAGGATCTTCATCTTCATTTAATTGATAATTTCCAGGTTCAATATCTTCATTAAATACTCTAACTAATGCACCTTTAACACCATGATCTTTTATTGTTTGATGAATAGGGTTAATCTCATCCTTTTTATAGATTTCTTCTCCTCTACTTACCCTATTTAATAAATTTGTTATGTGATCTCGGTAAGTAGGTTGTATTTCGTCAGGAATTTCTTCTGTAGTTGTTTCTTCTATATTTTCATTATCTTTATCATTATCACTCATAATTTTCTCCATTATGCACATTTTAACAGATATTTTAATCTTTTAATCTTAAAAATACAGTTATCCGCTTTATATTTATATAATTCTAACATATTTTTAATTTTTTCTGAACTTATTAACCTATTTATAGAATTATATTCATTTCTTAATTCTTCATTTGTGTGACAAAAATGAATAACCGAATGACAAGTCAAACAAATATAAATTGTTGGAGGATCTTTTTCTAAATTATTAACTGTAGGGTATAGATGATGATGACTCATATAATCTTGTATATGATATCGGTTACAAATAGGGCAGAGATATTTTTCTCTTTCTGCCATTAGCACGAAACCTCAGTTTTGTGTATCATCATATCATATATTATTTATGTATTGAAAGGGATTTCCTCCTCCCGTTTTCTAACATATAAGTAAGCATCAAAATCATTAAATTCAGTTTCAGATTTTTCAATATTCCACATTGTTGGTTCTATAAATGGAAAATAAGAATCTCCATCTTGAATATCAAATTTCATCTGATTTATAAACATTTGATCAACCAAATCTAAACTCAGAGCCTTTTCATAAACAGAAGATCCTCCAATTATGAAAACTTCTTCAAATCCTTGTTCTTCTAGCATTGTCAAAGCAGCAGTAAGTTCATGCATAAAAATAGGACCTTCTTTGGAATCTCCAACTAATCCAATTAACTCATCATTATTAGTTAATACAATATTTAATCTTCCTGATAATGGTTTCTTAGGAAAACTATCCCATGTTTTTCTGCCCATAATTATTGGACACCCCATGGTCATTTCTTTAAAATATTGCATATCTTCTTTAGAATTCCATGGAATTCTATTATCTTTTCCTATAATACCATTTTTAGTTTTAGCTGCTATTAGTGAAACAACCATTTTAGGTTTTTCTTCTTCGTAATCAAATAATCCCATTTTTCATTTCCCATTCTTCTTTTGAGATTTCCTGCCATTTCAAGTTTTTAATTTCTTCATCAGTAGAAACTTCACCAAAATAATCTTTTGTATCCGTACAAATATAATCAGCAACAAACTCAAAATATCTTTTTTCATTTGTTGCTAATGAATTCTCTTTCAAAACTTCTAATGTCAACTCTTCTGCTATACCTGAACAATTAAAATTTTCATTTAGATAATCGTCAGAACAACATCCGCCATATTTTTCAAAAAAATCTTTTGTGTTATATTGAAAATCAGTGTCCTTCCAGGCATTCGATTCTAAAATATCATATTCAATTTCATCTTTTTCTTTCCAACAAACAAAAACAACATGACATTTTCCAATTTCTACTATTTCTTTTTCGTTGAAGAACAATATATTACCCTTTATTATTATAATATTTTTGACAATCTACTGCCCATTCTTCCTTAAAATTAACTCTTGCCCAACTTTCAAGAATTTGTTTTTGAAGAAATGCCATTTTTTCTAATAATTCCAATTTTCCATTTTCTCTATATGTTGAAAGATATTTATCTAACTCATCTTGATCAAATGCACCATCAACATCCCCACATGAATATAATTCAGTGTCACAGTCAGTAATATAACGAATATTACAAATATTTTTTGTTTCTTGACTCATTAATTATCCTTTCTCTGGAAATTCTCTATGGATGACTCCATCTTGATTTTCTCTAATAGTTTTACATTTACCTTTATTAACATCCATAATATATTGAAACCCTGGAGGAACTTTGTTTCTATTATATTCGTAAGTCCCATCAGAATAACAATCAAATTCAGGGAAAACTTTAGATACAGAAGGAAATCTATCATCTTTTAATTTCTCTTCATCAGTTAACAATTTTTTATTCATAATTTAATAGCCTCCCGTCTATCATCACTATAAACTATAAGTTTATATTCATCAAACGAGGTATCCAATTCAAAGTCGCTCCACAACTTTGTGCTCATGATATCATCATATTGTTCCCAATAATCCTCGTTTAATATAATTCGTTTAATATCAGCATAATATTCGTAATCACCATCCCCTGTTTCATGATCATACCATCCTGTTCCATATCCCGATTCTACATTACAAATGGATATTGGAATATTTTTAATTTCTTCTTTTAATTCTTTCATCCAATTACTATTATAACTCATATCACTTAGTTCGTAAACAGGAACTACACATCCTCTCATTTGTTCCCATTCTTCAAGGGATTTAGTTGAAGATTCTTTCATTCTTTTAACAAACTTATCGTTTATTTCTTCAATTTCTTTAGGATCTAATTCTTTCATCTAGTTAATTCCTCTGAAATTTCTTTATCGGATAATGGAAAATCAGGATTTTGCTCCAACATTCCTCTCATAAATTCAAATTGAATATCCATCATATTCTTAAAACCATTTGGAATAGGTTGCTCTGGGAAATCAGTTTCCCACTTTTCTGCTAAAGTGGTGAAACTATCTTGACAAGATAATAACATTAAAAGAGTTTTGAAATTATCTTTATGTTTAGTTAAATCTGGTAATTCTTCATTCATCATTCAACTCCCCAAATCAAACCTTGTCCAGGCATAACCATTTTGTTATTGACTGTAAAGTAATCATAAGAGATTTTAACAGATTCTCCGTTAACATCAATAGGAAAACAACCATGTAAATGATATTCATTTCCCTTATTATCAAGAACTTTAAGTTTCTTCTTGTAATCAAAATTCTTCTTATCAATTACATATGCCTCTGAAATCCATTCTTTGGAATCTATTTCATCTTTAATAGTTAAAGTGACTGTATCAAAAACCGGACTTCCAGTAAATTTAATTTCTTCATATTTTGGGCTTCCAAATAAACGCTTGATAATACTATTTTTCCTTTTAATAGTATTAACAGGCAATTCATATTTTAGTGAATCTATTTTTGTTTTAATTTCAATCATCTTGTCAACTCCTCTGAAATTTCTTTAACTCTTTTTGGATTAACCGTTCCTCTAAAATGTTTTATTGCTTTCCCAATAACATATTGAGAAACATCACCTTGCATTTCTTTACACATATCATCATAAAGAAATATTCTCATTAAAACTTTACAAATCTCAACATCAGAAGGTTGCCTTTGGACATCGTAAACCATACCTTTTGAAATGAAATATTCTTCAGCATCTTCAATAGGTTGTTCCCAATCCATAAAAGGTTCAAATTCCGAAAATAAAACTGGATTTGATGTTATATCTTTCTTCACAAACTTTATGAAAGATTTTAGTTTATCTTCATTCATTTTCTATTTCCTTATATTCTACAAATTGTTCTACTTCAAATTCGTCACATGTCGAGCATTCACCATCCCATTTTCCTTCATGCAGACCTCTTACAGTACAAATACCACTTTCTTGCCACTCTTTCCACTCTGTCAAAGTAAATCTTTTTCCTTCATAATTAAAAACTTCAGTACCCTCATCATAATAAAATCCAGGTTTAGCGATAAGTTTCACATAAAGTCGATTATCCAATGAAGCCCACGCTTCAGAAAAAGGGAATATCCCTTCGTTGTATTGTGGAAACTTATTTAAAATTGCTTGTCTTAATTCTGGAATGTCGTATCCTATATTTTGGAGAACTTCCATTACAATGAAATCGACAAATCCTTCTGTTAAACATTCTTCGGACCCATACATATTAAGGAAATCTTTTCTTCCTTCTTTTAATTTCTCTATATCATATTTTAAGAAACCTTTGTTATTCATAATCTTATTTCCTCTCTATCACCATCATCGTTTTCAATTTTATATCTCATCATAGAGTTTATAACCAATCTGGAAACAAACTGACCTTTATGAGTCAATGTATAATCAACAAAAATGTTTTGGTTTGGGTCTTGTCTGGAAATGATTTCAAATTGATCAACATCCCAATAATCTAAATGACGAGAGACAAATCCTGTTACTCTTTCATAATTTCTCAAACACCACTCATCAATTGTCTTTGTAATCTTTTCAGTCCAGTCAGCAGTTAAAGAGTTTCGGATTTCATCAGATGCTTTGTATAAATCTTTTTGATCTACTTTGAATTTATCAGATAAGATGGAGTGGAAGTTCATTTTACAACACCCTTATAATGTTTTTAGTTTCAGAAACATCTTTAATTCCTAAAATATATTTCTTTTTCCTCATGAACAAACATGAACCTTCTATAACATCAGTTGAAAATTTTAAATTCTTTTCTTTTAATATAGATTCCACTCTATCTTTGTCAGATTCATATTTATTAAAAAATAATTCATCTGTATCAGCATAAAAACATCTATGAAAATTATTATATAACTCCGAAATTATAATTCTACCTTCTTCACTAATTAAATTGTTTCTCATATTAATAATATTACTTTTATGACTAACTAAATAACCATAAACTGAATTATAAAACATTTTTATTTTAACGTAGATAGAAGTATTTTTATACTTATCTTTATTTTCTAAACAAATTTGAATTACATCAAATATCTCTGGACAATCCACTTCAGATTTCCATTTTTCTTTATTGTTAACCATCAATGTAGGATAGAAATTATGGATATTAATCCTAGTTACATTGTGGACTAACATTTCTTTATAATTATTATTCAATTCAATAAACGAATAGCTTTTTGTTTTTAATTTTTCAGTCAATTCATCAAATGATGGTTTAGGTTTAATTATATTATTTTCTTTTTTCAGATTTAATCGTTTTATAATATTTAAGAAAATAGGAGTCCAATTTTTTGGAACTTCGTTTTTTAATACTATATCATCGCTAATTTCTTCATCAATAATTTTGATGACTGTTTCTTTATCTAACATATTTTTCTCCTTGAAGTTATCTTAGTTGTCAAATTTAATGACATTTATTTTTTATTGTTACAACACAAATGGAGGATCAGCCTTCCAGTGAATTGAATCCATTTTGGAGGAATATAATGTGAAATTCCCTCACTATCAATTATTCTATGCCCACCACTTTTGCTAACATTTAATTTAATAGGTGAATTTATTTTCACATCTTTTCCTTCAGGAAATTCATATACCCAAATTTGGTCATATTTAAATATTTTAGCTACAAAAGGATGCCCTGCTATTAACATAACAGGATAGGGATATTCTATTACAGACATCCCATATTGTTCTTCTAAAAATTGTTTAGTAATAATCATTTTCTATTATATCCTCCATAATCACAGGTTACAGTTCTTTTATCTTTCTAGAGCAAGAAAACCACTAGGTCTTTAGCCTAGTGGAGTCTTCATCAATTCTAACTCTAGGTCTTTATCCTAGAGATAGTTGATTCTCTATAATAATCTTTTCTCTCTTATTAGGAAAATCCTCAATCGTCAAATAAAGATGCTTCATGAAACTTGAAACTTCATCATCGTAATCAAATCCTATAATTCTATCTTTAATATCTATTGGATTTCCATTATCGTCAAAATCTTCTGCGAAATTTTCCAAAGAAACTCTAAAGTCATGAAGAGTTTTAGAAAACCTCATAAGTAGATCGTATTCATCTAATGACTCACAAATTATTTTCATTTCAATTCCTTTCAAGGATAAATTGTATAGCCAAGTTTCTTATCTACAAGCACAGCAAAGCCACTTTTATGTTGACTTACTTCAACCGATTGAATAACTGTAATTCTATTTGGATCGACCAGTATACCAGTCAACTCAAAAGTCCTTCTGATATGACTCCATTTTATTTCGTCAAGTAGTATATCAATATTCATTTTATTTCCCCTCCATCCACCTAAAATGTGGCTCATTACAATAACTATTACAACGATTAGTATGTTCCTCTACAAATCGTTTGCCCATCATTTCTAGTACCTCGTAGCCACTCAAAGACATTACAAGTTTTCCATAGTTGTAGATATTAACTACTTTACCTCTACCGTCATCTTCAACTTCCCAAGTGAATTCTTTGGATAAACGATATTGTTCAATCCGTTCTTCTCTGGTTAATTCTTTTTTAGGTGAACTTACATAGATGGTCATTTTTTTCTCTTACTTTCCAAGAGTAAAGAATATCTTCTACTGTCTTCATTCTTTCTTTTGCCCATTCGTTTGGACAAGTACATGGGGTTTTAGGTGGCAAAGGCTTCTCTTTCAACCCCTTTTCAAGTTTTTCTGCCCAATCCACAGCCTTAGGAAATATCTCACCAATATCAATGTGAAAATCCCTGAAATCAGTGGATTCTGAAATATACTCTATAATGCCACCTATAATAAGTTTGTATTCTTCTTCGGTCATCTTTATTCCCATCCGTTTGCCGCCTTAATATAACCCCATGTAAAATCAGAAGCATATGCTTCTATGTGGTCTTTATAAAGAGTGCCCAATCCTACGATCCGATTTCCACTAATACACACATTATATAAAGCATAAACTTTTAGATTCGGATTAATACAAAATTCATTTCCCCACCTATCACCAGAAAGATTATAATAGACTTTATAACCACCTTTAATCATAGAATGTAAAACTTCTCCGTAAAGCATATCATCATGAACAATATGACCCTTTACTCTTTGTCTTCTGTCACTCTCTCTTCTTGATAATTCCAATTTTAATTCAGAATTAGTGAATTCTCTCAAAGCTTCAATGCCCATAGTTAAACCCTATCAGATACTTATCAAATCTTAATTTACGCCAATTGAATCTCTTGACTATTCGTTCGTAACACCCACAACATGTTCTGAGTTTCTTGAATCTTTTAATTTGAGAACTTTTCCATGCTCTTGCTCCACGGAAACTATCAGCACAGTCATAATTACCAGTAGCCAATACAATATTGATTTGGTCCCAAATAAATCTGACTTCTTCTTTAGTCATAGTTGATTCCCAATCACTATTAAATGGAGTTGACATTTTAATTTATCCTATCAATTCCCATACAGGTTTTCTAACAACCTTATCAGAAGGAACATTAGATTCGCATTTATTAATGAATTCTCTGGCTTTCTCTTCATCATCAAATTCCAAGTTAACATAGAAAGGACCACCAGAAGAATACATCTTATCCTTAAATGTCTTCCACACTCTGATCCATTTTCTAAGATTTGAAAGATATTGAACTTCGTACCATTCTCTTTCTACTTCCTTGTTTGACTTATAAGAAGTGCATTTAACTATTTTATATTTTGTCATTATCTCTCCTTATGAACAATAAACAATTACACCAATTTTAACGTCAAACTCAATCTCATTATTTTCAAGTTCTTCAAGAATTTCTTTAAAGTCCTCTTTAAATGATTCTATCATATTTTCAGAGTTAGAAAAATCAAATAAGGTATCAATTTCTCATTAATTTCGTCATTAGACATCCTTCTTGTGGGAGCAAAACAATTAATACAAAAATCTTTTCCTCTAGCAATAGTTTCATTGATTATATCTATAAATTTCATTCATCTTCCTTTACCATATTTTCAGTTCTCTTAAAGTTACATCCAGCGTCCGTAAACTTCTTTTCTGCTTCATCAAGTGCTTCTTCAATTGAATCGAAAATTCCTTGAGGTTCGACCCACATACCTTGACCAGCGTAATCTGTCTCTGTAATCTCACCTTCTTCTGCGGTGAAGAAAGCAGGCTCCATGCCGTTTATAAAATATCGAAGAATTAATGTGTATTTCATATTCCAAGGGCTTTCTTAATTAGTTCTTGATTATTCCGGCAACCAACGCTCTGCATAGTTTCAGAATAATAATGAAGATAATTATACCGAATTACATGAATAATACCACTGTGATCTTGCACAGGGAAAGTTTTTTCAAAATCAAACATTTTTTATCCTCTTTAATTATTATACATTGAAAAATATTTGTTTCAACTATATTTTATTTTCCACCTACATATTCTATAAGCCATTCAATAGCATCTAATTTATTAATAAATTCAACACCGTCATTAAGATAACCATTTTTATCAGTGATAAAAAATCTAGGACCATTACGCTCAATGTTAAATCCCATTCCACCAATAGTAACAGAAGACCCATCACCATCTTCAGCACCTACTCTCATAGTTACTTCAAAAGTGAATTCAGAGTCACCATTTTCGTAGTGTTCAAATTTCATTGGTCGTCTCCTATTCATTTCTGTTAATGGATTTTGAGTTACATCTGATATGGGAGACTCAATTGTGTCTTTTTGTAATTTCAATTATTTTCCTTTAAAAATAAAGAAGAATTTTCAAACCCAATAAAATCAATATAAAAAGAATCATCAATAATTGCAGTTGTATAAGTTGTGAATGTTTTTACATTATATATATGAAACTTATTTTCAATGCAACCTACATATTCTACTGGTTTATATTCTTTATATTCATCTGAATATATTTCAAATGATTCAAGAGAAGATAAAGCATTGCAAATATATTTACCTGCAAATATAGTTACTTTTTCATGTGGATAATCAGAATTAACTAATTTTTTTATCTTATTGAAATATTTTTCAAATATTTCAACTTCCCATCTTCCATTACTTGGTTCTTTTGGTATTTCATAATAATATACATATCTAATCATTTCAAACTCTCCTTAACTTACAAATCCGCTCTAGGTCGATTTTATGTTATTTTAGTTTACTTTTTCATTTTCTTTCTCCAATCTCTTAACCAAATCAATAGTCATTTCATGGCACTGGTCAGAATCTTCTAATGCCTTAAATTCTTCACTATCAAACAACTTCTCTAATTCGTTTGAAATATCATATTTTAATTCTTCGTCCTCAATATGATTAACCCACGCCTCATATTTGACATACTTTGGAGTGGCAACAGAAATCAATTTATGAATGAAACTCTTTATTCCATCATCATTTGAAATATAATAATTGTTATGTTCAAATAATTCAATTGGAAACTCTCTATCAATATATGTCATATTTGATGCTTCTACACACCAATGAATTCTAACATATACTTTATCTTCACAAGTAGACGCAACATCAATTCTCAATGGAATATAATCATAAGTTGTCCATTTAAACCAAAGAAACTTCTTTTGTTTAACTATTTGTTTTGGCGATTTAGTAACAAATCTTTTTCTTAAAGGTAAAAAATAATCCATTACTCGTTGAGTCAATTCACGGTTTCGTTTAGTTATTTCTTTGGCTGCTTCTAGTGCGTTATTCATTTTGTTTCCTTTCGTATAATATTTTTATAATATATCATTCAATTCTATTGGTTCAACTGTATCAAATTCAGTATAATCAATATCTTCTTTATGTCCATATACTCTTACAGTTTCTTTTATTTCTCTAGTTTCAGTTTTATAACCAACAACCCAATTTTTATTAATATCATCAAAAATTCTTTTCAATTCTCTTTCAAACGAAGATTTAAAATCATCAGACATAATATATTTGTAATGGCTAAGTTGATCCATAATATACCAAAATTCTCCATTTTCAGTATCTTCACTGTAGTAAAGCAATATCACTAAATTTAATTTTCATTTTTCACCCCTATAATTTGTTTTGTTTCTCTATATTTTTCTATTGTTTCAATATAATTACCTAAATATTCAAGATCTCCCATATAATGAGATTCATGAGTACGACCAGTAGGATAGATAAACATTTCAGATTCTTCTTTATTAGGTTTGACGTTGTAATTTCCATTTATTACGATTGATTCTCCATTTTTTGTAGACTTAATCAAAACATAACTTTGTGAATCTTCAGGTCCTACTGTCCATATCTCTACTATTGAATTCACTGCTACCTCACATAGTCATGATGATCGAATCACGGGTTTCACGAATATTTTCAATACCCTCTGGTTTTTCTTCTTGATTTATTTCTAATCCACAAACTTTACATGTACCTCGATAAACATAATAACCTCCACCAATAGAATCTCTCCAACGATGTTCCCATTTCATATCATGATCACATTTATCTCTTATCACTTTAAGCATTTTAATTTTCTCATATTTTAGTCGAGATAATTCAATATCGTACCAAGATTCTACTTTACTTATTTTTGATTTGATTCTTTGTTTTTTGTAATCTGACATTTTATATCCTTTAAGGTATAATAATTTCTATTTGTTTTCCTTCAAAACAGAAACATCTTTAAACATATAATTCACAGGATGAAGACAACGATATTTAACAAATGGATTTTCTTGATGACAGGCTTCCAAATCTTCTTCTGATACATAATTCATTCTAGAATCAACCCAATCATAAAAATCATCTTTAAGTTTTACTGGAAGCTTATACCATAACCCATCTATATCACTGACAAAGCATAAATTTTCTTTATCGAATGGATCAGTAACTTCAACAAAATCAATTATATCTTCATCATTCACATAAAAAAGACAGTCCCATGCCATAACATATAACTTATATTTTCCGTCAGAAAAAGAATCGACTTCAACTAATTCAGTAACCGTATTATCATTTGAACTGTTGTATTTTATCCAGTATAATCCATCTAATTCAAGTTTCATTATTCTTTATACTTTTTACTATTTGGTAAAGGAGGAAGTGTTTTAACCTTCGGTCTTTTTGGGATACAATTTAAAGGAACATGTTGGTTCCTACCATTGTATATTAAGTTTCTTAGCCACTTAAACATTAATTTTCTCCGTCCATATTAGTTTCTATAATGTTATTGGCAGATTTAAAATATCTATCAATAGTGTCATATGCAATTTTAACATATGTTTCTATATCTACAAGGAAAGTTCCATCTATCTTTTTATTAGGATATTCTCCAACAAACCACCTACTTTTTGTAATAACTACATTTTCTCCTACCTTATAGGAAAGTAAATGGCATTCTTGAATTATTTTTCGTCCATTCGATAACAACATATATTCATATTCTTGAAAACTAGGACAATGAATAATTTTTAACATTTAATCTTCCTTCAACCATTGGAATTCTGACGACCAATCAGATTCCTCATATTTCGTCCATTTCATATCATAAGGATGCCAAATATGCCAACCATCGCACCATTCACATTCTGTGAAACGCCAACCATGGAAATAATCCTTATATCGACAGGACATCATACATGCCACAGAATTATCCGTAATTATTGGCGTTTCTTCCATTGTTATCCACTGCATATTATAACCTCCAAACGAATAGGTACTTGTCATCTGTACTACTTAACAACTTGCATCCCATTTTATCTTGTAATTTACAAGATGCAACATTATCTTTATTCACCCAAGAATAAATTTCCTTTAAGCCACTCTTATTAAACAACTCTTGTTTGGCTTTTAGAGCATAACCTTTTCTTCTATGACTTTCATTAATATGAATATCAGAAAATGCTTTACCTTCGTTAAAGAATAACCCAACGGACCCAACGGTTTCCCCATCAACAACAATGTCATAAGAGTCGCAGTTGTAACCATATAGGTTTTCTTTATAGTTCTTTTTGAGGATCACTTTCGTTCTCCGTGAGTTCATCAATCCTATCGCTTAATTTTTTATATTGTTCTGTGGAAAGATGTTGGTTTCTACTCAATATTTCCCATTTTCTTACATCTGATAAAATAAAGTTATATATTGTTTTTCCATCAGCTCCGTTCAAATAAACCAAATCTTTTGTGTCAATTGGTTTTGGGGTTCCTTCTTTTTGTTGATAGATAATGTCATCAAGTATTTCTAAAAATTGTTCTGATATAAATCCACAATCACCCCTATAACTTATCATAGAGCCTAAATCCCTAATAGCATCTTTTAAGATTTCTGTTCCTTTTAAAACTTCGCCATTATATTTGAGTATATAAGATTTTTTGTCTTGTGAATTTTCTATTTCTATTGATGGTTTCATTTTTTTCATACTGCCATTTCTGCTTTAAATGATTTAATCATAATATTAATTTCTTAAACGGTAGTTCTAAAACATTATCAACGGTTATAAATATAGTGTATATACAGGAGAAGACCATGATCTCAGGAATATACAAAATAACTAACATTATCAACAACAAATATTATATCGGAAGCTCAAGCAATATCAAGAAGAGATGGAAGATACATAGATATCATGCAAACAAAGGAGATCATCATTCTATACATTTTCAAAGGGCATGGAGTAAATATGGAAAAGATAATTTCATATTTGAAATAATAGAGGAACTAGATAATGATCATGACCTTTTATTAGAAGTTGAACAAAAATACTTAGATGAATTGACACCTTGGAACAACAAAATTGGATATAACATATCTCAGATTGCTTCTGGTGGAGATTTAATATCTAACCACCCTAACAAAGAAGAGATAGCTAAACGAAGGGCTGAAGGTCATAAAAGATACATTGAGTCGTTAACAGAACAAGACCGTCATGACAAATTCGCCAGATATGGAAAAGATAATCCAAATTGGAGAGGTGGACTAAAAACAAAAATATGCCCAGTATGTAAACGAGAAGAGATACCAATACATAACAAAACATGCAAATACTGTACAAACACAGGAGAAAGAAATGCCTTCTACAACCAAAATCATTCCGAAAAAACAAAACAAAAATTATCAGAAATAAGAAAAAAACAAGGTAACTCCACTAACATTCAAAAAATCGAAGTTGAAATTGATGGAGTTACTTACTCTAGCATGTCAGTTGCAGCAAAAGAAATTGGATGTGCAGTTGCTACTATTAGAAATAGAATTGAAAATCCAAAATTTCCTAACTATATACTCAAACAGCCATAGGAGCTTTAATTGCCTTGTGACTCTGATACCCAACCAATTTACAATCATCAAATGTTAAATTTTCAATATCTTGAATGGTTTTAATATCTGGTATTTCTAATTGGGGGAATGGGTAAGGCTCTCTTGAAAGTTGCTCTTTAACTTGATCAAAATGGTTCTTATAGATGTGTGTATCACCAGCAGCCATTGTTAGTGTTCCAGGGGTTAACCCAGCAGCTTTTGCAAATAGACAAGTAAGTAGAGCATAACTGCTAATATTAAATGGGCAGCCAAGAAAAAAATCATTTGATCTTTGATACCATTGACAATGTAGCTCACCGTTGCTTACTTGGAATTGGAAAAGTAGATGGCAGGGCGGCAAGGCCATTTCTGGAACTTGAGAGGGGTTCCACGCAGAAACAAGGATTCTACGATCATCTGGTTTGTTTTTTATTTTATCAAGTGCTTCTGAAAGTTGGTCTATGCCTGTATTGTACATTGGATTATTACCAATCTCATACGGACCACGAAGCTCCTTCATTGTCTTAGAGCCACCATAATAGCAACCATTCCAGTTACGCCATTGCCAACCATACCCAGGACCGATAAATCCTTCTGGATATTCAAGACCTTGTTTGTCAAGAAACTCTCTGGTGGTATTACCATCCCATATATGGACACCCTTTTCTTTTAGATGATTGGCATTAGTATCACCACGAATAAACCAAAGTAGTTCTTCTACAATACCCTTCCAATAGGTTCTCTTGGTTGTAAGAATTGGAAAAGAATCTCTCAACGAAAACTTGAGTTGAGTACCGAAAATCTTTCTGGTGCCAACACCAGTACGGTCATCACTATCACTACCATTTTCCATGATATCTTCAAGCAAATGAAGGTATTGGTATTCTTCATGTTTCTTTACTTGACGGTTTCTCTGAATCAACTTCATTTCTACTGGATCACTAATCACATCATATTCCATTATTCACTCTCCTCGATTTTCATAAATTTTCTCGCTTCTTCCTCAGACATATCATCGGGGAATTGACAATACTTGGTACATTCAGGTATCATGTTGTTGATGTTTTGTTTATCATCGTCAGTAAGGATCACCATTACAGGTTCTACGCTACCGTCATAAACTTTATTTCCTATTTTCACTTTCATTAAATCGCTCCTAATTTTTCTTGGTTTATTTTATCCACAGCCTTAGCCAACTCTGGCACTTGCTCTTTTAATCTTAAAGCAATTTCACCAAGGAGAAGAGTAACAAATTCTTCTTCAACATTAGTAATGCCACATAATTCCATATCGGCAAGATTACTAACTACAACTTTTTGGTTAAATTTAACCTCAAAAGATGGAGGCTTTTCAAATGATTCCATTATTCACTCTCCTTTGAAACATTTTCAGTTTGGACTATTAATTGAATACATTCTCCTTGTGCAGATTCTTTCTGTTCTACTGTCTGATATACAACCAGAATTTGTAAATCATTATTATCTATAATATCTATTGTGTTATTGGTTTCATCACATACAACACAACATCTATCAGCACATCCCAAATATACTAATTCTTGTAGTAAATATAATTTACATTTCACTCTTGTCAGTTCATTATTCTCTTCAAATAAAGCATATTTACGAAAAGTTTCTTCCATTAAGAACTTTACTTTATCTTTTTCAATAACTGTATCATCATTTAAAAAATCGTTTCTTTTAACTTCTTCATCGGTTAATGGGTTAGTCATTAAAATTCTCCTTCATATGGGGGTTGATCTTCTAATACTTTGATTCTGTTATGAAATTTCATAATATCATCTTGCATGTTACTTATGATAGTCATCAAAGTGTCAATTCTTTGTGTGTTTTCCGCTAATTGCGAAGCGTCCATTTCGTCATATCCCATTATTCACTCCTTATCCTCTTAACCAGTAAATGTTACCATTAATAAAACAGCTAAAGAACAACACATTAAAAAAACTACAAATATAACCGCCCAAATACAAAATGTTAATACTCTATCATAAAAATTCTGTTTTGTCATTGGTTGATATAGTTTTCTATAATCAATAACTTCATCTGTTATAGGGTCTAAACCTGACATTATCTTTTCTCTTTTTTACTAATTGGAGGTGGTAGTTTCTTTGGTCTTTTTGGAATATGATTCATAGGAACATGTTGGTTCCTACCATTGTATATTAAGTTTCTTAGCCACTTAAACATTATTATCCCTCCTAAACCCTTCTGCTGCCGCATTGGCAGACACAATAAAGCTTTTTATTAAATCAGTAGAGCAGTTTGCGCTATCTACAGTTTCAAGTAATTTATTATATGTAATATGCCACACTTCTAATGCTTGCTGGTTAATGTGTTCGGTTAATGTGTTCGGTTAATGTGTTCGGTTTTTGTCATTGTTGCATCAGGTTCTTGGTTACAATAATTACCATTTTGTTTATCATCGGGTTCTACGCTACCGTCATATTCCATTATTCACTCTCTCTTTCGTTGGCTAACTCCCACAAAGGTTCTACACCGATTGCCCCAAATTGCTTTGGGTATTTTTCTTTGAGTTTTTCTCTCCACGCTGGGATTATCATACCTAACTGATAAACCATTTCCAATTCAACAAGATCAGTAATAGATTCAAACGCATCAACATCAATCTTTTTTAAATCTGAATTCATATCTTGAATAATTTCTTCAGAAAATTTTATAGTAATGTTTCTTTTTGGTTTAATATAAGAATCATTATTGTTAGTGTCAATTTCTTCCATTTTGATATGTTCCATTCTTGGGTCATATTCCATTATTCAATCTCCTCTTCTCGTTGAAATAACTTATACCAAACAAATTCAGTGGTCCCATCTGTTTTAGTATCCCAATACCCAACTCCATTTTCAACTGCTTCTGTTTGCATAGTTTTGATTCCTTTCTCAACACCAGCATCAAAACCTTTATTAACACAATATAAAGTATATTTGTGCCATGACAAAAAAGATACAACCAAAAACGTCACAAGAAATAACAACCAAGCCATGTTTTTTAAGAAATCACCATATCGGTCCATTTTCATTATTCACTTTCTTTCTTATCAAAAGCACTATCATTGGTTATTGAAAACTGAACTAAAGAATAATCTTTTACTTGTCTGGTTTCTGAATCAATTTCACCTATTCCATTGGGGACTATTTTAAATCCTCTTTTAATTAATTCAAATGCCTCTTCAGAAATAACATCACAAGTCAATTCTATTCGGTTTCCATCTTCATTATAAGTTGCTTCTTCTAACCAACCAATAACATCTTTCAAATTAACTTGTGCAGTTATTTCGGTAACAGGGTTGGTTAAAGGGATTTTCTTTTTATTAATATTTTCAACCATTTCTTTAACTACTTCTGGTGGATAAACTCTACCGTTAAGATTTGGTTCTTTTCCAAATGGAATGGATATTTTAATTTTAGTCATTATTCTTCTCCTTTAATATTTCAATCAAACCTTCCCTGCCAAATTTATCATGTAGTGCGTCATAAAGAATATTACAAAATTTTGAATCGGCAGCACTATCATTTGTTGCAAAAGTTTCTTTGCCATCATTATCATAACAAAAATGAGTTTCTTTGAAAGTTTCTAACAATTGATTTAAATCAATTTCAATTTTTCTACCCTTATCTAAAGTTTCCTTTAGTTCTTCAAATGATTTCTGAGTTTCGTTGCTTTCTGCTTTTTGTCTTTTGTAAACAAAATCTGCTAATTCAGTACAATTTCTCTTATAGGTTTCGTTGTATCCCATCGTAAGAGTAAATCCTTGATCTTCATTGACGGGAATAGTTAAAGTAACTTCTGGATTACATATAGAATCCTCTCTATACACATGACCTATTTTAATATCATGATGATGTATATTGGTTGTAGCACATACCCAATCTCGGAAATATTCAGCCATTCTAATGAAATCTTGTAATATTTCTTTATTTCTTTCATTTAGGCTGTAATATTGCATTTTAACATTTTCCATGGCAATATCTAAATCAACCATTT
>Ga0102941_1000233_pt1 | contig 24879 bp, 22 predicted proteins | sample SalPonR2_C_D2_MG_FD_79281 | JGI IMG/M metagenome (GOLD analysis project Ga0102941, IMG submission 79281) | Salt pond soil microbial communities from South San Francisco under conditions of wetland restoration - Salt Pond MetaG R2_C_D2_MG | ecosystem: Environmental > Aquatic > Marine > Intertidal... | reverse complement strand
TTTGCATTCTTCCGACCCATATGCCACTTATGAATATACTAAATACTATATCGTAAGTCTTTATAAAATAAAAGATCATAATAAAATTAAAAAATTACTTTCTTTTTTAAATACTAACTTACAAGACAACACGCTCCAACATATTCTTTTAGCATTAGATGATAAAAATTATTTAGATACTTTAGATCTTTTAGAATATCTAAAAACTATTAATGAAGATAATATGATAAATGAAGAACAATTACTGGAAGTAATAATTGCATTGTTTGACAGAAATATTATGAAATATATAGATAAAGATAATTTAGATAAAAAATACAAAACTAAGTTAATAAAATATTTAGATGAGTACAGTTCAAATAATAATAGTTCTTTCGTCTACCATTTCACTAATTGGTTATTAAATAAAGCTGAAAATAATAATAAAGTTTCATTAAAAAAACTGATCAATAAAAAATGTAATCATCTATTTTCTGTAGAATTAAAATATCTTGTTATTTTAAAATACTTAGATCCACAAATTATAATTAATAATCCTTTAGATACAGAATTTTTACATGAAAAGGAATTAAACTTTTTTAAAACAATTGCTAAATTCATATATGGAGATATTAAAGACATTCATCAGTTATTAGCGGCATATCCTCAGTATCATCAAAGAATTAATTCAATTTTAAATGATATATTAACAGACAATGAAAAAGAAACTTTATATAATAATTTTTAATTTAGATATCAAAAAATTAAAATTCTGTGATTTAGATAGTGAAATTATTTGACATAACGTAATTAAAAAAGTGAGGAATAATTATGAAAGCTTATCAAATAAAAATAGAATTTGTTAATTCCAACCCATTAATTTGGAGAAGAGTAATTATGCCCGCCGATGCCACATTTAATAGGTTAAATGATGTAATACAAACTGTTACAAACTTTAGAAGTGGTTATCCGTATCATGATTATCATATATATGAATTTGATTTACCGAAAGATAATCTAAAAGTAACAAATGATGAAGAAGCTTATGAGGAATATAAACACTTTAAAAATAATAAACAAGAAATGGAAGAAAAAATCAATAATATGCCTGATAAATTTGATGAATTTAAAAAGAAAACCTTAGAAAATTTAGATACCGAAATTAAAAAACCAAGTTATATTAAGATAGATAAACACCTAAAAAAATATGGTGAAATTGATTATGTCTATGATTTTGGCGATTATTGGCAATTGAAAGTTATATTCGAAAAAGAAATAGTAGGTTATGAAAAAGGCTATCCGACCTTAATTGATGGAGCTCACAATGCTCCTCCTGAAGATGTAGGGGGTCTACCTAGTTTTTATGAATTTTTAGAAAAATATAATAACCCAGACCATCCTGACCATGAATTTATAAAAAAGTGGGCTGATGATCAAAATTATAAAGAATTTAATAAAAAAAGGATTAATGAATCTCTAAAATCGATAAAATATAAATAGTAACGGTAGTAACGGAGGTTATTTCTAATGGAAAAACATATATTGGATAAGATTACTAAAATGCAGCACGATGAAATAACTGAATACCATATTTATTCTAAATTAGCTGAAAGAACGAAAGATAAAGATAATAAGAAGATATTACAAGACATAGCTGAAGACGAACTTCGCCATTATAATTTCTGGAGTGAAAGAACAAAAAAAGATATAAAACCAAAGAAGTGGAAGATCTATTTTTATTATTTCATTTCTATAATATTTGGTCTAACCTTCGGAATAAAATTAATGGAAAGAGGAGAAGAGGAAGCACAAGATAAATATCAAGAACTAATTGAAAAATTTGACGGCGCTGAAAGAATATTAAATGATGAAGAGGAACATGAACAAGAACTTCTCAATATGTTAGAAGAGGAACGCTTAAATTATATAGGTTCTGTTGTATTAGGTCTAAATGATGCGTTAGTAGAATTAACTGGTTCTTTAGCAGGTTGGAGTTTTGCATTGAAAAATACACGTTTAATAGCCCTTACAGGCCTTATTATGGGTATTGCTGCTTCATTATCAATGGGAGCATCAGAATATTTAGCTAAAAAGGCTAATGAAAAAGATGAACATGCTTTTAAATCTTCAACATATACCACTGGAGCATACATTATTACAGTTATTTTATTAATATTACCTTATTTATTAATAGAATCATATATGTATGCATTAGCATTTACTATCTTAGTTGCCATTGTTGTTATTCTAGTATTTAATTTCTATGTTTCTGTAGCAAAAGATTTAAACTTTAAATCAAGATTCTTTGAAATGGCTGGTATTAGCTTGGGAGTAGCAGTTTTATCATTTTTAATAGGTGTTATTGTAAGAACCGTATTTGGAATAGATATTTAAATTTGGAGGAAGATAAATGAATGGTTTAAAATTTAGTATTATTTTATTAATTGTAGTAGTATTATTTGCAGTTGGGGCTGCATATTTCATAACCCAAGTAGATTATAATAAGCAAGAAGAATTAGCATTAGATAATACTTTTGCTAATGAAAAGTTACTATATTCAACTATGGAAAAAGGCTATGAAACTATTGGTATCATAAATATAGATGGTAGTGATGAAATTATCTTATGTGATAACCATTTTAATGATGAACAACCGGATTGGTCTCCAGATAATTCCCAAATTGTTTTTATATCTAATAGGAAAAATAAAAAAGAACTTTTTATCATGAATTCTGATGGAACAAATGTAAGACAGTTAACTAACTTGAATACGATTGTAGATTATCCTGCCTGGTCACCGGATGGTAAAAAAATTGCATTTAGCGCCTGGAACAATGAAAAAAAGGATATATATACAATTAATACTGATGGAACTGGACTTAAAAAATTAACGAAAGCAACTGGTAAAATACACAATGAATACCCTAGCTGGTCACCGGATGGAAGTAAAATAGTATTTAGATCTGATAAAGGTTTGGATGCTGATATCTATATTATGAATAGAGATGGTAGTAATGAAGAAAGATTAATTGCAAAATCTTTCTTTGATGGAGGTTATACCGATTGGTCACCGGATGGTGAAAAGATCATATTTACCACTCATACAGAAGGAAGTAAAGAACTATACTTATACCACATTAAAGATAATAATCTAACCAGGTTGACTGATAATAATATTTATGAAGGTTTTCCTAACTGGTCACCTGATAGTAAAAAAATTGCTTTTATTCGATATGACAATAGATTTTTAAGAGAAGAATATGCTGAAATTCATATAATGGATATTGAAACTAAAAAAACAAGGAGAATCACTGATAATAATAAATTAGAGAATCATCCAAAGTGGTCTAATTGATTTAATTACTATAATAAAAAGAATTAGTAGGGAAATAGTAAATATAAATAACTAAAAAGGAGAATCAACAAGTGGAAAAAAATATTTATAGATTAAAAATAACTATACAATGGTCTGAACCGCAAATATGGAGAGAGGTGTTAATGAAAAAGAATAGTACTTTTAAAAATTTACACCAGTTAATCCAAATTATCATGGAATGGGATAATGCGCATTTACATGAATTTCCCCTTGATAATCATAAATATATAGGTGTTAAACCGAAGAATTCATTTGGTTTTTCTAATAAAACCTGTATTAAAGAAAATAATGCTGAATTACAAGATTATCTGAAGAAAAAAGGAGATACAATTGAATACCTTTATGATTTTGGTGATAACTGGCAGCATATAATTGAATTAAAAGAAATTAAGGAAATAGATGATAATAAGAAATATCCAATTTGCATTGATGGTGAGAATGCTGCTCCTATAGAAGATGTGGGAGGAATCCCCGGCTATTATAATATGATTGAAGCTTTAAATGATACTGAACACCCCCAACATGAGATGTATAAAGAATGGATGGGAGAAAATTATGATCCGACCCAATTTGATAAAGAAAAAATCAATCAAATATTAATATTTCTACAGAGATAGTTAAATTTGAAAGTTTTATATTTTAAATAAGCGATAAAAAAATTAGATAAGGAGAAAATTAATGAATAAAGAAATTGATAACATTATAAATAAATATATAGAAAACCACAAACACAAAATTGATCAGAAATTTATTCAGAATTCAAAAAATTCCTATCAAATCAAGAGAAATGAAGAGTGTACCTGTGGTAGTGGTGAAAAATATAAGAAATGCTGTGGGAAAGTAATTCCAGATAAAGATTATGAATATTATTTAACTCAATTAAGTCCCTTTATCTGTAATGAAAATTTCTTAAATAATTTGGAAAAAGAAGTATTAACTAAATTTTATGATATTGCAAAAGAAGCAGAACAAAATTTCCCTGCCAATTATCTTATTTTAGAAATTGCAGGAAATATAGCCTATGAATTAAATTACTTTGAAGAGGCAGCAGCATATATGCAAAAACACTATAATATAGTTGAAAATAATATTAGTGAGGATTCTTTATTTACCTTAATTCACAGCTTGCTCAGACTTAAGCGCACTAAAAAAGCTGAAAAACTAGTAACAAAAGTAATTAAAGATAATAATTCACTAGCTTTATTAATGATAATGACAGAAATTAAATTTACCCTAGGCAAAGTTCATGAGGGTTATAAATATGGAATGCGTTACTATGAAAAGTCTGGAAAAGATATCTATTTTTTAAATAGGTTAATTAGGTTATTTATTCAAAATAAATTATACAAAAAAGCTTTTCCTTTATTAAAGAAAAATTACTTTGAGTTTGAAACATTGGGAATGAATTCAGAAAATATTAAGTATATAATTAATAATCTGGTGGATGCTGTTTTCTTAATAGATAACTCTGAAGATCTCAATGATAATGATTATTTTGAATGTATTAAAAAAATATCAGAAGTGATTAATTATATTAATCCTGATAAATCTTTAAAGAAAAAGAAAATTAGTAAATTAAGACAAATCATTCCTGAAGATTATGATATATCTTTTTTCTTAGTCCGTTTATTCTATGTTTTAAAAAATTATGAATGGATAGCTGAAAATGAAAAGATACTAATGGATATAACAGAAGAAGAAGAAACCATTAATAATGCAGTCTTAGATGCCAATTTTGAATTGAAAAATTATAACTATCTAGTTAAAAAATTAAATAAAGAATTTGAAATAAATATTTTAAATTCTACAGATTATGTTAATACCTATAATCAATTTAGATATTATTTATACAGTCTCTACGAAGTTAAAGATAAAGAACATACCAAAAACTTACTAAGCTTTTTAAACAATGTATCTAAAAAAGATACTTTACAAGATATATTATCGGTTTTAACATATGAAAATTATTATAAGGGTTTTGAAATATTAGAATATCTATACAATATTGATGATGTTAACTTTTTCGATGAAAAAGAAATGTTAGAAGCTCAACTAGCAGTCATAAATATGAACTTTGCATATTTAGATAATAATGAAATGGATAAAGAGACAAAATTAAAAATCAATAGAAAAATTAATGAATATAAAAAGATAGATTGCGACAGCTTTATTTACCATTATACAAATTGGTTGTTAAATAGAATTGATAATAAAAAATATGAACTTGATTTAGAACAAGTGATAAACAAAAAATGTTACCACTCAAAATCAGTAGAATTAAAGTTTTTAGTTATTTTAAAGCTGTCTGATCCACAAATTATAATCAAAAACCCCCCAGAAAATGATCTTACAGATCAAGAAGACAGACAGTTCTTTAAATTGATAGCAGAGGGGAAAGAAGGAGATATTTCGAAAATACAGGAGGTCTTTGATAAATTTCCTGATCATGAAAAATATATTGAGAATATATTAGATAAGATATTAAATGAATACGAAATAGAAGAAGTATATAACAGAGTTCTTTATTAAAAATTGAAAACAGGAAAATATTTGCAATTTAAATTTATCTAATTTAAGGAGATAAAATATATGGAAAAAACACAATTCTATTTTAAAAAAATAAATTTCAGAATGACAATCTTATTAATTGGATTTATTATCTTTGCTTTGTTAATGTTTTTACCTTCTCCAGAAGGATTAAGCGTAGCAGGCAAAAGAGCTTTAGCAATATTTACTTTATGCCTTACTTTATGGGTTACAAATTACTTACCTTTAGCCATAACTAGTATATTAGGTATTGCTCTAATCCCATTATTTAATGTTTTGACAGCAGTAGAAACTTTTGCTATCTTTGGTAATAGAGCAGTATTTTTTATATTAGGTGCCTTAATAATTGCGGCAGCTATTTATAAAACAGGTATTGCAAAAAGAATTTCTTATTTATTTATTTCAAAAATAGACAATTCATTTGAAAACATAATTTTAAGTATTATAGGAATATCTTATTCACTATCCCTAATTATGCCAGAACATGCTGTAGCTGCAATTTTATTTCCGATAGTATTTCAAATTGTAGAATCTTTAAAACTTACTCCCTTAGAAAGTAACTTTGCTAAGGCTGCATTTTTGGCATTAGCATGGGGTGCTGTCGTAGGAGGAATTACAACCTTTTTAGGTGGTGCTAGAAACATTTTGGCTGTAGGATTGTTGGAAAATATCTATGGAATTAATATTAACTTTATGCAGTGGGCAAAATTTTCAATTATATATTCTCTACCTTTACTAATAATTTCATACTATGTAATTATCTATTACTTTAAAACTGAAGTAAAAAATATTAAACAAAGGTTAAATACTATTGGGCAACAGTATCATGAACTAGGACCAATATCTCGTGATGAAAAACTGCTTTCATTATTGTTTTTAATTATAATATCATCCTGGATGTTCTTATCAGGCAGAGTAGACATTTCAGTAACAGCTATTTTAGGAGGAGTATTAATTTTCGTCTTTAAAATTATTAATTGGGAGGAGATAGAAAGTTATATTAACTGGGGAATAATTTTAATGTATGGGGGAGCAATAGTAATAGCAACTTCATTAACTAGAACAGGAGCAGCAGAGTGGCTATCTCAAACTATTTTTGACTTTTTACCACAATCAACAATAGTCATGTTAATTGTAATAATAATAATTACAAAGTTTTTAACAGAAGGAGTCAGCAATGTTGCAGCAGTTGCAATTATTTTACCAATTGCATTTAGTATGGGAGATATATTAAGTTTAAACCCAATGATAATAACTTATGTTGTGGCATTAACCGGTGGACTTGCCTTCATGTTACCAATGGGTGCACCTCCAAATGCTATCGCTTATTCTTCTGGATATTTAGAAATAAGCGAAGTAGTAAAGGTTGGTTTTGTGCTAAATATTATTTCGATGATCTTGTTGTATGTAATTGCTTTATATATCTGGCCGTTATTGGGACTAAAATTATTTTTATAAATTAAGGATAGTGATAATAATGAAAAAAATAATGGTATTACTTTTTAGTTTCGCTAAAATCGATGATGTTATAAAAGAAATAGAAAATTCAATAGAAGAAAAGACCGAGGAAATACATCTCTGTTTTTATCAAAATAAAGATGTTCCAGATACACTGCAATCATTGATGGGGGTATATCTAGGTGAGAAAATACAAAAAGACGTTGAAAACACAATCTTAAAAGAGTACTTCCGAATGAAAGAAGAAATAACTTATAGAGTTGAAAAGATTGCAGAAGAAAATAATATAAAAATAATTAATCAGTTGTTTAAAAGCTATTCCAGAGATAAAATATATGATTATATTGCAGAACATGATATTAATTATTTAATTGTAAATTACTTTAAAAATAAATATAATTCCCAGAAGGTCTATACAGATATAGAAGTACAATTCTTAAGTAATTTAGATATAGATTATAAACTATTCAAGCATTTGAACTAAATTATTCCATATTATTGTATTAGAATGTATCTATATTAAAAAATCCATGATATTAAATATCATGGATAAGTTTCTCTTATATAATCATTTGGATTAATATATTTTAATTATTTAAACATTGGTAATCATTTTAATTGCATTATGATGTAATTTGATTTCTAAGGGGAATTTTGGCCCTTTTTCACCGTCTATATTAGAGTAACGAGTCTTAGCATTTTCATTATCTATTTCTATCTTAAAATAGTTATCCTGTATATATAAGACGTTTTTATTCGAGAATTGCATTTTATCCATTAGATTCATTAAAAGTGTTGGAATTCTATATAACTGATCAGTCTTTATTCCCACAAAATCAAACATGCCATCATTTATTGAGGCAAACTTTGCTAGATTAGGAAAACCACCAGCTCTTTTACTGTTTAATAAAAAGAACACAAATAATTTTTCTTTTATTACCTGATTAGAAGTTTTAATTTTAAAAGGTATAGGTTCTATTTTTGGTATTTCCCTTATTGTGTTAATATAATAGGCAAATTTACCTAATGTATTTTTTACATTAATATCAATACCCTGTGTTATACCAGAAAATAGACCACCTACACAAACATTTATAAAAAATCTATCATTAACTTCTCCCACATCAATGTCTTTAACATTATGTTTAATCAGAACATCAAAACATTTTTCATAATTACTGGGCATATTAAGAAATGAAGCGAAATCATTGACTGTGCCTGATGGAATAATTCCAAGTGGAATATCTATATCTTTTCTCATCATAGCATTCACAATTTCATTTACAGACCCATCACCACCAGCAACAATTATTGATTCATATCGTTCATCTAAACCTACTAAACCTTTATGCAGGTCATCTTCTTCCATACTACGGTATATATCAACTTTATATCCGGCTGCTTGGAATTTTTTTAGAAATAAATCTAAATTATTGGGAAATGTTTTTGTGCCTGAATAAGGATTATATATTAATTTAACTTTTTTCAAAATAAACACCTTCAATCTTTTAAAATTTAACGTATGAATTTATTATAAGTCATTTTATCGGATTTAACAAATTAATAGAGGAGAATTGCATATGGTATATATAATAGTATTAATAATAATCTCATTTTTAAGCTATAAACTGATAGATAGACATACCCATGATATAGAAGTGAACAGGGAAGAAATCTATCATGATGAAATCGAGAAGGAAATTAAAATATTACATTTATCTGATCTTCATTTTAATTTTGATAAAAAATATCAAGATAAATTATTAAAGTTAGTAAATAATCTAAAATATGATCTTATTGTCTTTACCGGGGATTATATTAATGAAAAACAGTATATGCTTAATCTAAAAGAATTTTTTGCAAAAATAGAACATGGAAAAAATAAATTTGCTGTTTTTGGTAATAATGATCATAAATATAATATAGATGAGTTGACTGATATTTTTGAAAAAAATGATATTAAGATAATTAATAATAAAAATAAAAAATTAAATATTCACAAACAGACGATTAATTTAATAGGAGTGGATTCTCCTGATATAGATAAAGATGATTATGATAAGGCAATACAAGGTATTAATTTAAATAATGGTTTTAATATTTTACTTTCCCATACCTATCATATTATTGAAAAAGAAGAATTGGATAATATAAATCTTGTTTTAGTAGGAGATACACATGGAGGCCAGATTAATATCCCCATACTGCTGAACTATTTAAAAGATAAATTGGCTTTAAAATATATCTCTGGCAAATATATCCTCAATCATTTAATTCTTATTGTGAATAGAGGTATTGGTTATAATATCATTCCTTTTAGAATTAATTGTAGACCTGAAATTCTAGAAATTACCATAAATAATAAATAAGGGCTTTAATAAAAATCTATTTCATTTTCATTGAGTTTTTCAAGAAAATATTCAGCCCCATTATAGTTAGCTTTTTTTATTTTATCTATAACATAAGTTAATTCTTCTTTACTTTGAATCGTACTTTTAATAATGTCATGCATAAGATCTTTTTCAGGACAGTTTCTATTTGAAAGTTTTTCTATTATACTATCGATAATCTCTTTTCTCAATCTTTTTGTAATATCCTGATAATTTAATAAATTATTTAACTCATGAATATAATTATAAAAGCTATTACTTTGTTTTATAGATAAAACTCCTTCTTTGATATTTTTTTCAATATTTTCGATAATCAAATCTTTTAATACTTTAGCTTTTATATTATAAAGTTCTAAGTTCATTTGATCAATTTGTTCTCTATATTTCAATACTTCTAATATCTTACTTTTATCATCATTGATGATACTATTTAAAATATAGATTAGATCCATGGAAGTTAGATACTCAAATAAATCATAGTCTTCATATTCAATTTCACGATAATTATCTAATTCCTTTTTCTCTTCAAAAGAATCTTGTTCGTGAATCCATTTTAAAGCTAAAGCGATTCTATGTTTACAGATACCTCCATAGTCATAAGGGCAGCTACAGAAGTTTTGACTTGGGTTTTTTATATTAATTTCTACTTCATAATAAGGGGAACTGTTGCCCAATACATCAGCCAAAATCGTATTTCCAAATTTTATAGGATCATTTACATAACCACCTTCATAATAATCTACTCCCCGTTCAAAGGACCTCTCGGTTGAAAGTTCTTTTAACTTTTCGATTGTTATTGACAAGATAATCACCTCAATTTATATTATTTATCGAAACTATTAATATTTCTACTCTCTAAATGGAAATGAGGTTTTAATGATGGAAACTATATTTAGATTTAAAAAGTTTAATAAAACTATTTATGCCTCAATTATTTTAATTATAATATTATTAGCATTTTCTAGTCCAATCCTAGGATATGAAATAGATGTAGAACTTATGAATCCATACCAAGATATTAACTGGGATAGCATAAACTATTATAAAGCTAACCTGCATACCCATACGAGAAGAAGTGATGGTTTTCATTCTCCCTTAACTGTCATAAATGAATATCGTAAAAACAATTATGATATTTTAGCATTAACAGATCATAATAAATACACCTGGCCTTGGAAAGAGTATGGCATTAATTATAAAAATACAAAATTAATAGCAATTGATGGTTCGGAAATCAGTAATACCCATCACCTTGGTAGTTATTTTAACGATTATGCTTCTAATGAAAGTTCTGAAAATAAAGTGCTAAGTGAAATAAAAAGAAGAGATGGAATAGCAGTATTTTTTCATCCTGGGAGATATAATAAAAAAATAGATTGGTATAAATACTATTATAAAAAATATGATAATTTAGTTGGTATCGAAGTTTTTAATAAAAATGATAGATATTCAAATGATAGAAAACTTTGGGATAGGCTATTATTTGAATTAATGCCAGATTATCCGGTTTGGGGCTTTGGTAATGATGATATGCATAATATTACTACTGATCTTGGCTGGCACTTTAATGTATTTTTAATGAAAGCAAATACCAGGGATAATATTAAAAAAGCTATGGTAAATGGACATTTTTATATATATAATCCTAAAAAACAAAATGAATCTATGAATTTTTTTATAAAAGAAGTATTGGTAGAAAACAGTAGTATAAAATTGTCTGTTAAAGGTAATTATAAAAAAATAGAGTGGATAGCCTATAATACAATAACTGAAAGAAGTGAAGTGTTTGCTACTGGCAATAAAGTAGATGTCTCTGATTATATTTATAAAACTAATTATGTAAGAGCTAAAGTTATTAGTGAAACTGGTATAATATATACTCAACCTTTTGGAATTAAATATTAAATGTATCTTTTAAATGATAAATAAAGAATCAGTTGATTTTTCAAAAAATCAGGCATAGTCTTTTCAGACAGAGTATTTTCCATATATTTAGTTTTTATTCAGCTTAGCTGCTGCTAAATTAATGGGAGCAGATGTATATGGAAATTTAATGTATGTAACTGTAATTATTACTATGCTTTCTTTGGTAACTAAACTAGCCTTAATCAAAGGATTAGTTCAGCTTATTTCAAGACTAACTGAAAATAATAGGATAGAAGAGAGAAATAGAATTATTTCTTTTTCCTTTTTATTGGTCTTTTTTTTCAATAATTCTTTCAGTAATTCTTTTTATATTCAGTGATTATATTGTATTAAATATTTTTAATAATCAAGAACTAGTTAATTTACTAACAGTAATGAGTACAATTTTAATATTCTTATCTTTAATAAAATTAATCCCGGTATTTTTAGGGGGTTAAAAATAGTTAAATATCAAGTTCTAGGCAGAGTTATAATTACGTCTTTTATTAGATTCATTTTATTATTACTTTATAGTATATTACATCCGAATTATATGAATAAAATCCAAAAATCATTTTGTTTTATTAAAAAATGCAAATTTATATTTCAATAAATATTCAAAATTCCATAGCTTTAAAAAGCATGATAACTTATTCAATATTAAAGATAATTTAGTCGTTTAATTATTTGTTTTACATATCTTATAATGTTAGAATATGTATAGGAGGTATAACAATGAAGAGAGAAGATATTTTAGATTTTTTATCAAATAATAAAAAAGCATTAAACAAATATGGCGTTAAAAATATAGCTTTATTTGGTTCTTATGTTAAAGATAGAGCAAATAAAAACAGCGATATCGACATTTTAGTTGAATTTGAAAAAAATAAAAAAAATTTTGATAACTATATGGATTTGAAATTTTTTTTAGAAGATAATTTAAATCATAAAGTTGATCTTGTTATAAATGAAAATGTAAAAGAAGAATTAAAAGAAGAAATATATGGGAGTGCAAAATATGCGCAAAACTAAAGTTTATATCCAAGATATTTTAAAATAGATGTTTTATAAATAAGTTTGGTAAATTTTATCTTTATGTTTTTCATCTATATAATCACATTATTTTTAATACATTACTTAATTAAGCACTAACCCTCTGTTATTCAACTGAAGAGAGTAGTTTAAATTAATAATCAATAATATAGTATACTTAAAGAAATCTTTTAATTTAAACTCCTCTATAGAAAAGTACTTGCCATATTGTGGTATACAGCTTTTAACTAAATACTTCACAAGATTAGATAATTATTCATTTAGTAAAAATTCACTTTAATATTCAACCATAAAAAAAGAATCAATAGCCTATAATACAATAACTGAAAGAAGTAAAGTTTTTTATACTGGCAATAAAGTAAATATTTCAAGTTATATCTTTAAAAATATTTATGTTTAAGCTAAATTAATTAGTGAAACTGGTATAATATATACTCAACCTTTTGGAATTAAATATTAAATGTGGTGTTTATATGATAAATAAAGAATTAGTAGATATTACAAAAAAATCAGGCATAGTCTTTTTAGGCAGAGTGTTTTCCACTATATTTGGTTTCTTATTCAGCTTAGCTGCAGCTAGATTAATGGGAGCAGATGTATATGGGAAGTTAATGTATGTAACTGTAATTATTACTATGCTTTCTTTGGTAACTAAACTAGGCTTAACACAGGGATTAGTTCAGTTTATTTCAAGATTAACTGAAAATAATAGGATTGAAGAGAGAAATAGTATTATTTCTTTTTCCTTTTTATTGGTCTCTGTTTTTTCAATAATACTTTCAGTAATTCTTTTTATATTCAGTGATTTTATTGCATTAAACATTTTTAATAACCAAGAACTAGCTTCTTTACTAAAAGTAATGAGTCCAATTTTAATACTATTGTCATTAATAGAATTAACCCCCGGTATTTTTAGGGGGTTAAAAATAGTTAAATATCAAGTTCTAGGCAGAGATCTAATTCAATCTTTTATTAGACTTATTATGGTTTTAATTTTGGGATATTTAGGTTATAAGATATATGGCTTAGTAGCCGCCTTTTATTTATCCATGGCTTTTTCTTTACTTTATTTATTTTATAAATTATATGATTTAAATTTATTTGGAAAAATAAAATGTAAATTTATTACTTCATATAAGGAGATCTTAATATTTTCTGCTCCTTTATTGATTTCTTCTATACTGCATTATTCAATAAGTAAAATCGATATTTTTATGATTGGTTATTTTTTAAATACTTCTTCGGTAGGAATATATACAGTTGCCTTAAAGATAGGAACTTTAACTAACTTCTTATTATTTTCAATAAATTCCATGTTCGCCCCTAACATTACAACTTTGTATTATAATAACCAGATGGTAAAGTTAGAAAAATTATATCAAGTAATTACCAAATGGGTGTTAGGTATTAATTTATCCGTATTTTTTCTCTTTATAATTTTAAGTAAGGAAATCATGAATGTCTTTGGAACAGAATTTATCATTGGTTGGATAGCCCTTATTTTAATTACGGCTGGACAGGTTGTCAATGCTGGAGTAGGATCAGCTGGCTTAATTAATGTGATGACCGGTTATCCCAAATCAGAACTTTATGTAAGTATTATTGTATTTGTTATTAATGTTACTTTAAATTACTTTTTAATTCCTATCTATGGAATAGAAGGGGCAGCCTTTGCTTCTCTAATTTCAATAGGAGTTATGAACCTTTTAAGGCTATATATTCTTTATAATAGATTAGAAATATTACCTTATAATAAAAAATATTTACATGTTATATATTCTGCAATAATTGCCTTTATTATTGGCTATATAATTAATTCATACATTGATTTACACTACTTGCTGCATATATTAGTAATAGGATTTATATTTACAGCAATTGATATTTTTGCAAACTGGCAGTTTGGTCTAGAAGAAGATGATATTATGATTTTAAATAAGATAAAAGAGAAGTTGTTAAAAAATAAGAAGTAATTAAAAAGTTTAGTTATTTATTTTAAAAAATATTATTAGTCAAATACTAGCAAACCAGCGCCAATTACACCGGCTTTATTGTCCATTTGTGAGAATTTAAAATCCGGCTTATGATAATATTTATGGTTATACTTTGTAAATTCTTTATTTATGATATCTAACATGATATCACTATAAACTGAAAGTCCGCCACCAATTATGGCAAGATCAAAGTCAACTGCATTTTTAATATTTTCTAAGAGTAGAGTTAAGTCCTCTGTCATTTTTCTTAAAATATTTATGTATATGGGATGTTCATTAAAAATTTCTTTTTTTATGGTTTCATCTTCAAAATCACCTTTTTTAATTTTGAAGCCACAATCTTTAAATTTGTTCTTTAATCTTTCTTTAAAAGCAATACCAGATATGTATTGTTCAGCACAGCCCTGTTTTCCACAGTTGCAGGCAATACCATTATCATATAAAACCATATGTCCAAATTCTCCCACAGAACCAGTATTACCTCTTATAACATTACCATTGATTGCAATTGCTCCCCCCAAACCTGTACCAATTGTCAAAAAAATAATATTATTATAATCTTTAATTGATTTGTTTAATTTTAATTCTGCTAATAAAGCAGCATTAACATCATTATCAATATATACCGGTAGTTCAAATTCTTTTTTTAATTTATCTACGATTGGATATTCAGTCCAATCTTTCAGATTATCAGTAGCATAGCCGATGATCTTTTTATCAAAAATAACTCGCCCGGCCGAAGCAATACCAATTCCATTGATATTATTATATTTATTTACTAAGGGATTTATATTCTGAATTAAATAAGATATAATTTTCTTTGGTTTATCCGATCTAGTTTTAATTTTATTAATTTCAATAATTTCTCCATTGGGCTTAATAACGGCAATATTGGTTTTTGTACCCCCAATATCGATTCCAATAGATAATTTGCCATAATGTCCCATTTATGCTCCTCCTGACTAATATAATTTATCCAAGACAGCTTTAGCTGTTTTTTCTGTATACTCCATGGTTTGGTCTTTAATTTGTAAGGCAACTCCTGTAAATAACATATCAAGCACATGTAGTTGAGCTATTTTAGATCTAAGTGCTCCACTAGCGAGTGGTCTTTCTCTAGTAGCAGTTAATAATTTGATATCAGCTACTTTTGTAATTGGAGATTTATTATGGCCTGTAATACAGATTACTGTTGCACCTGCTTCATGAGCTATTCTACAGGAGTCAACTACATCTTTAGTACTGCCCGAATGAGAAACACCAACTACTACATCATTCTCAGATAGAGTAGAGGCTGACATTGCCTGTAGATGTGCGTCATTATAACAGTCAACATCTTTACCAATTCTTAAAAACTTATATTTGGCATCATAACCAGTTATACCAGAAGCACCTACTCCATAAAATTCTAAACGCTCAGCTTTTACAATAGAATCAATTGCTTTTTGTAAGGCCTCAAGATCAGTAATACTTAAGGTTTCTTCAATTGCCTGTTTATTTGTATAGGCAATTTTATTAACAACGGTTTCTAAATCATCATCTAATTGAATATCTTCATTAATATTTTCAATCGGTACTACAAGGTCCTGAGCAACAAATAATTTAAATTCTTGATAGCCTTTAAAACCAACATTTTTACAGAAACGAATAATTGTAGAATCACTTACATCAACATTATCAGCTAATTCACTAACTGATAAATATATTATATTTTCAGGATTATCTAAAACATAATCGGCTACTTTTTTTTCAGAGGGAGGAAGAGAAGAATATTCCGACCTTATACGAGGTATTCCACCTTTATTATTGTTCATATTAATTTTTCACCCCAATTTATTTTATATGTACTATATAATGAATTATATGTAATAGGCAAATTTATGTCAATGAATTTCGGAATTTTATTCCAAGAAATTCTTGACATCTGGAATTTCTTTACATATAATTAAATCAGAATTTATACTTATTGCACACTGTAGGGGGTGAATTGTAAGAAAAGTCTTTTTATTTATATTTTAAAACTTTAAAAAGAATATAAGGGAGGATATTATGAGTAAAAAATTAATTACATTAACTTTATTAGTTGTTTTTCTATTTACAATGTCCAGCATTGGATTGGCACAAGAAAAACAAATTGAATTCTGGACCATGCAGTTAAAACCAACTTTTACTGATTATATTAATGGAGTAATTTCAGACTTTGAGGAAGAAAATCCTAATATTGATGTCAAATGGGTAGATGTTCCTTGGGCAGATATGGAAAAGAAAATTTTAGCAGCTACTGCTGCTAACAATGCCCCAGATGTTGCAAATCTAAATGTACCATTCAGTATGAAACTAGCTGAATTAGATGCTCTAGTAGATATGGATGCAAACTTAAGTGACGATGTTAAGGATAGGTATTTCCCTACAGTATGGAAAGCTAATACTTATGAAGGTGAAACACATGCAATTCCTTGGTATCTATCAACAAGTGTAACCATGTATAACGAAACTATTTTTGAAAACGCTGGTCTAAATCCAGATAATCCCCCACAAAATTATTGGGAACTCTTAGAAATGGGACGTCAAATTAAAGAGAAAACAGGTAAATTTATATTCTTACCCCCCATTGCAGAAACTGGCCGGTATATGGAATATATGGTTAGAGAAGGAATCCCTCTAATGAATGATGATGGTACAGCAGCCTTTAATACAGAAAAATCAGTTGAATTCTTACAATTATGGGCTAGAATGTACGAAGAACGTTTAATTCCAGAAGAAACAGTTACTGAAGGCCATAATGCTGCAGTTGACTTTTATCAGTCCGGTCAGGCTGCAATACTCTTAACTGGACCTCAGTTCTTAAGCAGAATTGAAGAAAATGCACCTGAAATTTTTGAAAAAACTAGAGTTGCTCCAGAAATTTCTGGATCTGCTCAAAAAGTTGGAGTAGCAGTAATGAATATCGCTGTTTTAGAGCAGACTGAATACAAAGATGCATCTTTAAAATTTGCAGCCTATATTACTAACAACGAAAACCAACTTGAGTTCTGTAAGTTAGTTAATATTTTACCATCAACTAAAAAAGCAGCACAAGCTCCTTACTTTACAGAGATAGACCCTAATTCTGTAAAAGATAAAGCTAAAAAAGTTAGTGCTGAACAGTTAGAAAGAGCCGAAAACTTAGTTCCCCCCATTGAAAATCAAAGTCAATTAAATGAAGTAATCAATCAAATGGTACAAAATGCTCTCTTAGGTAAAAAATCACCTAAAGAAGCAATTAGTGATGCAGAAACTGAATGGAACAATATAATGTCTAATTAATTAAACTTATAGCAGGTATCGCACTTTTAGGGTGCGATACCTGTAATTTATAGGAGAGATTTTTATGAAATTAAGAAAAACATATACTCCTTATCTCTTTTTAGTTCCCGCCTTAATCTTTATGGGTATCTTTTTATTTTATCCAATTGTGGATGTTTTCCGTTTGAGTTTTACTAATTATAATATGATACAAGAAGCCTCTTATGTGGGCAATCAAAACTATCAGGATCTATTAAATGATCCCTTATTTTGGAAAACATTAAAGAACTCTTTTATTTATTTAATTGGAGTAGTACCCCTTTTAGTTATTTTACCTATTTTTATTGCTATTTTAGTAAATAGGAAGTTAAAAGGTATTAAATGGTTTAGGGCTGCTTACTATATACCAGTTGTAACTTCAATGGTTGTAGTAGGTATAATGTGGAAGTGGCTTTATAGAGGTAATGGACTCTTAAATTATTTATTACAAACTATCGGCTTAATTAATGAACCCATAAGCTGGTTAACAAGTACAGACTATGCTCTTTATTCAGTAATGGCTGTTACCATTTGGAAGGGTTTAGGTTACTATATGGTTATATATTTAGCCGGTTTACAGAGTATCCCCCAGGATTTATATGAGGTAGCACAAATTGATGGGGCCAACTGGTGGCAAAAACATCTACATATTACTATACCGCTTTTAAAGCCCAGCATTTTATTAGTAACTATCTTATCTTCAATAGCTGCCATGAAAGTCTTTACTGAGGTCTATGTAATGACCAAAGGTGGACCGATAAACAGTTCCAAAACATTAGTTTTTTATATTTATGAAAAAGCTTTTGAAAATCTTAACTTAGGTTATGCTGCCGCAATGGGTTTTGTTTTATTTGTTATCATATTTATTTTATCTTTTATTAACTTTAAAGTCTTGGGACAGGAATAGATGATGAGGAGGGAAGAAGATGTCTAATGAATTCAATAATATTTTAAAAAAGATTTTATTATATTTTTTATTAACAATAATTGCTTTAATTACAATCGGTCCCTTCTTATGGTTATTATCAACTGCTCTTAAATCAGGAGGAGAAAATATTTTTTCCTATCCTCCCAGTTTGATTCCGAAAAATCCAACTTTAATTAACTTTAAGAAGGTATGGAATGCGATTGCAATTGGTAGATTCTTTTTAAATAGTACTTTTGTGGCTTTAGCAACTATTGCTATTAATATTTTTGTATCAGCTTTAGCTGCTTATCCACTTGCTAGAATGGAATTTAAATTTAAAAATATCATATTTTATGGAATATTAGGTACAATGATGGTTCCTTTTCAAATTTTAATGATCTCAATCTATATTATCAGTGTAAAATCCGGAATGACAGATAGTTATACCGGCTTAATCTTACCAGTAGCTGTCAATGCCTTTGGGATCTTTTTATTAAGACAGGCCTTTATTACAATTCCAATAGATATTGAAGAGGCTGCTATAATTGACGGTTGTAATAGTTTTCAAATCTGGTATAAGGTTCTTTTACCACTCATTAAGCCTTCTATTGCTACCTTAGCTATCTTTACCTTTATGATGTCATGGAGCCGTTTTATGTGGCCTTTAATTGTAATTAGTGACCCTCAGTATTATACATTACCTGTAGGTATTTCCTACTTGTCGGGATTATTTTCTTCTAATTGGAGATTAATAGCCTCTGGTTCACTTATTTCAATCATTCCGATTATTATCTTATTCTTATTCCTCCAGCGCTACTTTATTAAAGGAGCAATGGCAGGAGCCATAAAGGGGTAATCTAAATGGAAAGTAAAGTGAGTTTCAAAGAAGATATTAAAATAGTAGACCATTATGATGTGATTGTCATTGGAGGAGGAACAGCTGGTTCTACCGCTGGGGCTGCCGCCGCTCGCTTAGGTGCAAACACTTTAGTAATTGAAAAAGAAAATGCTTTAGGTGGAACGGCTACTTTAGGCCAGGTAACACCTATGATGCCCGTTAAAATGGAAGGCAATCCCGATAGTTCTGCTTTTAATAAAGAAATCAAAAAAAGATTGATAAAAGAAGGTTATGGTGCTAAAGATTCGAATGGAAATGATGGATGGTTTAATCCTGAAATATTAAAACATACCTTAGAAAATTTACTTATAGAATATGAAGCAGATTTAATTTATGATACTGAGTTTATTAAACCCGTTGTTGATAATGGGAAAATTCAGGCTATAATTGTTAGTAATAAAAACGGTTTAGTTGCTTATTCAGCTCATCAATTTATTGATGCTACAGGAGAAGCACTTGTTGCTTATAGAGCTGGTGCTCCCTGTAAAGAAGGTTATGAGGAAGGCAAATATCAAGCGGTTTCTTTAAGATTTACGATGGGTAATATTGAAATTAAAAGATTTGTGGATTTTTTAAACGAATTAGGTCAAGATTATGGACTAGAATATCCTTTAATTGAAACTGCCATGGTCTGGGGAGAAAATTTTGCTTTAAAACCTGTATTTAAAAAAGCCCTTAAAAATGGTGATATAAAAAGAGAGGACGGTAAGTATTTTCAAGCCTTTACAATACCCGGCATGACGAAAGCAATGTACTTTAACTGTCCGGAAATACCAGGCCATATAAACAGTAATGATCAACAAGAATTAACAAAATCTATAGTTAGAGGCCGTAAGATGATTAAAAGATTAGCAAAGTTTTTTAGAAAATACTTTCCTGGATTTGAAGAAAGTTATATCGCTTCAGAAGCCTCAATTATAGGTATAAGAGAGAGCAGGCGTATAATTGGGGAATATTATTTAGACCGTAAAGATTATGAAAATAGAGCTAAATTTGCAGATGCTATTGCTAGTTCTGCTTATCCTATTGATATTCATGGTGATGAATTGAAATTAGAACATCTCAAGAAGGGAGAATATTATCAGATCCCTTTTAGATCTTTAATCCCTAAAACGATAAATAACTTATTAGTTACCGGTAAATCAATATCTTCTTCTTTTTCTTTACAAGCTGCTGTAAGAATACAACCGATCTGTAGAGCTACTGGAGAAGCAGCTGGAATTGCCGCTGCCCAAGCAGTTAAAGAAGAAAAGAATGTTAATAATATTAATGGTAAAAAAGTTAAAGAAAATATGCTTAATTGGGGTGCAGATATTTAATTACAAAAGGTGGAATTTATTATGTCAGATAAAATTATGTATATCCCTTTAGATGAAAGACCCTGTAACTATGATTATCCAAACATGATATATAATATTTCTTTAGATAATTTACTTAGACCACCAAAAAGTATTTTAGGTCATAAAAAAAGAGCAGCCAATGTTCAACAATTACATAGATGGATAATGGATAATATTAAAGATGTTTCCCATCTTGTTTTATCTATTGATATGTTAGTTTTTGGTGGCATCTTACCATCTCGTATCCATCATCTTAAAAAAGATAAAATGTTTTCCAGATTGTCCTTAATTAAAGATATTAAAGAAAAAAATCCAGAAATTAAAATTATGGCCTTTAATTTAATCACCAGAGTACCTGCCTATAATAGCTCTGATGAAGAACCAGATTATTATGATAATTATGGGGCAGATATATTTAAATTTGGATACTATAGTGACTTAATTGAACAAAATTTAGCAGATCAATCCCAAAAAGAAAAGTTTGCTGATGTTAAGGAAAATATACCCGATAAAATTATGAAAGATTATTTAAAAAGAAGAAATAAAAATCATTCCCTGAATAAAAAGGTAATTGATTATGTAGAAAATGAATATATTGACTTTTTAATCTTTCCGATGGATGATAACTCGAAATACGGTTTTTCTGCCAAGGAAAGGCGAAAAATTATTAAGAAAGTAAAAGATAAAGAACTATTAAATAACATATATTCTTATCCAGGTGCAGATGAAGTGGGTTCCATATTAACTATTAGAGCCTTTTTAGATAAAAATAACTATCGACCAAAAGTATATGTAAAATATTCATCTGAAAGAGGTAAGACAATTACACCTTATTTAGAGGATAGACCACTAGAACAAACTGTTAAATATCAAATTCTCGCTGCTAATGGTTTAGTAATTGATAGTCCAAAAAAGTCAGACTATATATTATTTGTAAATACTCCAACTGAAGGAACGATGAATTCTATTGAAGGTTGGGAATCAATCTTAAATAAAGAAGATATGATAGACCCTAGCCGTAATCTTCATGACTTTATTGAGTCTATTAAATATTATTTGAAAAAAAGCAAAACAGTTTCAATTGCAGATGTAGCGGTCTTAAATGGTGCAGATGATTATTTATTGCAGATGTTAAAAAATAATCAGCTTTTAGATAAAATATCAGCCTATGCAGGCTGGAATACTTCTTCAAATAGTTTAGGAACTACAATTGCACACACTAATATTTTAAACTACTATCAACAAAATAATGGCTTAACTAAAGAACAAAAAGAGTATTCAAAAAGATTTCTTTTTTTAAGGTACTTAGAAGATTGGGGTTATCAACACAGTATTAGAGCAAATTTAACTGCAAACTTAGATCAATATGGTTTAAATTACTTTGATTTAAAAGATAAAAACAAATTGATTTCAAATAAAGTTAAAGAAAGCTTAAATAAATTCAAAGACAATAATTTAAAGTGTTTTAACTACGATTTTAGTGTTGAAATGCCCTGGAATCGGATGTTCGAAGTTAAAATAGAAATAGATAAATAATATAAATTGGAGGTAATCAAACTCAGATGAAGAAATTAAAATATAACTCCCTAATTGTATCCTGCCAAGCCTTATCAAATGAACCTTTACATGGTGCAAAGATTATGGCTAAAATGGCAAAAGCAGCCAAAATTGGTGGAGCGTCTGGTATAAGAGCTAATTCACCAGATGACATTAAAGCCATAAAACAAGAAGTTGATTTACCTATAATTGGTCTTTGGAAAAAAGAACTGCCTGATTATGAGGTTTATATAACACCGACCTATCAGGATGTAAAAGATGTACTTGCAGCTGGGGCTGATTATGTAGCTATTGATTGTACTAACCGTGATAGACCAGAATCACTTAATTATATATTTAATAAGATAAGAGATGAATTTCCTAATAAAGGTATTATAGCTGATATATCTTCAACTAATGATTTAAAAACTTTACAAGATTTGAGGCCAGACTATCTATCAACTACTTTATCGGGTTATACAAAAAACACTCAAGATAGAAAAAGACCTGATATCAAATTAGTCAAAGAATTAAATGAAATTACTAATATTCCGCTTTTAGCTGAAGGTAATTATAAAAATGGTAAACAAGCTAAAAAGGCTTTAAAGGCAGGAGCTTATGCAGTTGTAATTGGGGCAGCAATCACTAGACCACAGATTATTACTGAGAATATTATCAATGAAATGGAAAAAGATTTATCTTAGTATAGAAAGATAGGGTTGATATTATGGAAGAATTATTAGCAAAAATTGAAGAAATATTACCAAAACCAAAAAAAGAAATAAAAAAATGGCAGAAAAGAGAAGCCTATTATCAAGAAGCTGATCACTATCAATATATAACAGACTGGCAGGATTTTAAATTAGGTGAAAACTGGTCTGAAGATGAAGATGTAACTACATTTTTCAAGACAAAGATAATCTTACCCTCTGAACTAAATGATGACCAAAAACTAGTATTTCATATAGAGACTGGGGGAGAAGCTGCTTTTTATCTAAATAATGAACTAATACAGGGTTTAGACCGCAACCATTCCCATGTTACTTTAAACAAAGATAAATATTTAAAAAAAGAAGTAGAAGTAAAAATAGAAGCAACCTTAGATAGAATTAATAAAATATATGTACCCGATCCTAATTATGAACATAAATTTAATACTGCTGAACTTTTATTAATAAATAAAAAGGCAGAGGAATTTTATTATAATATCTTATCATTAAAAGATCTAATTGATACTTTAAGACAAAGAAATAAAGCCCAAAAAGTCGATAAATTAAAAGAAATAAGAGATAATATAAAAATGCAGTTTTTTATTCAAACCGGATCTCAAATAGATTATGATTATTTAAATAAAAGATTTAAAGCTTTAATAGATGAAGTGGATTATGAAACTTCTTATAAAATTGCCTGTTTTGGACATGCTCATATTGATGTGGCCTGGCTTTGGCAGTTTAAAGAAACTATCCGTAAATCCGCCCGCAGTTTTTCAACTGCTGTTAATTTAATGGAGGAATACCCTTCTTTTAAATTTATTCAATCTCAACCACAACTTTATTGGTATATAAAAGAATATTACCCAAAACTTTATAAAAAGATAAAAGCCAAGATTGCAGCCAATAATTGGCAGCCAGAAGGTGGGATGTGGGTTGAAGCTGATACTAATTTACTGAGTGGTGAATCATTAGTTAGACAGTTTTTATATGGTAAAAAGTTTATCAAAGAAGAATTTGATTTTGATTCTAAAGTCTGCTGGCTGCCGGATGTCTTTGGCTATACCGCATCACTTCCCCAAATTATGAAAAAATCGGAAGTAGATTACTTTATGACTTCAAAAATATCCTGGAATGACACCAATGAATTTCCTTACTCAATTTTTCATTGGGAAGGACTAGATGGTACAGATGTATTAACACATGTTCCCAGAGTAATTTTACCCCAAACCTATAATGGTGAAATTACTGCCAAAAATATTTTAGATCTTAAAGATAATTATGAAGTACAAAAAGAAGACAATCAGTTTAAATTTAAATATGGTGATTCCTCAAATTACTTTAAAAAAGATAGAGTTATACCCGATGATGAGTTAATCTATATCTATGGATATGGTGATGGAGGAGGCGGCGTAACCGCCGACTTTATTAATAAGATTAAAAGATTTAATAAATTTCCTTA
>Ga0102941_1000231_pt1 | contig 24919 bp, 29 predicted proteins | sample SalPonR2_C_D2_MG_FD_79281 | JGI IMG/M metagenome (GOLD analysis project Ga0102941, IMG submission 79281) | Salt pond soil microbial communities from South San Francisco under conditions of wetland restoration - Salt Pond MetaG R2_C_D2_MG | ecosystem: Environmental > Aquatic > Marine > Intertidal... | reverse complement strand
GGTTGCCGACGTTGGCGCTGAGCAGCGTATCCTCCCGGCGGAGAAGGAACAGGGCCAGGCAGGCCGCCAGCATGGGCCAGGCGGCGAAGAACAGGATGTTGGGTCCCTCGAACGGCGCCAGATACTGTCGGAAGGAAGACAGCGTGGAGACGGTGTGCATGGCCAGTACGGCGCCGTAGGTCCAGGTGCGCCAGGCGCCGGCGAGGAAGGCCAGAACCACGATCAGCTGAAGGACGCCGAGTACGTAGAAGACGGTTTCACCCAGTCCGGGCATGGCGTAGAAGGTGCCGAATACGCCGGCCGCATGCTCCGGGCGCAGCAGCTTGTCCACCGACCACACCAGCATGACGATGGCGACGCCGATGCGCAGAGCCAGTAACGAGATTCGCAGATTTCGGTTAGCTGATTCCATATCCAGTGTTCCCCCTCAGACTTTGTAGCCGCCCACCTCGTCTTCGCTGTGCTCGACACCCAGGCCGAGTGCGATACGGTTGACGAAGTTGAAATAGGCGACGATCAGGTTGGCGAGCAGGATGTCCTCGTCGGTGTAGCCGCTCCGGCGCATCGTCACTACGTCGCTCTCTTCGACGCCTGCGGGCGAGGCCGTCAGCTTGCGGGCGTAATCGAGCAGTGCGCGATCGCCGGGCGGCAGGTCCGCCTCCCGGTAGTCGCTGCAGACCCGGTTCAGCAGATCCTCGTCCTTGACGTACTTCGCCAGCGCCTCGCGGTGGTGGCTGACACAGTATTCGCACTGGTTCTCTCTGGACACCACCACCGCGATCATTTCGCGCTGGGCCCGGGAGAGGCCGCCGGAGCCGAACAGCAGACCCATGTAGAGATCCAGGTGATGGGCCAGCGCCGACGGCCGCAGGCTGTGGACCTTGAGGATGTTGGAGACCCTGCCCCGTTGCTGCCGCAGGCGGTCGTACAGTTCGGCGATCTCCCCCTCCGCGCCGTCTTCCGCGTGTACGTGTATCCAGCTCATGGTTGCTCGCTCCAGTAGATCTGTCAGACGTGATACTTGTATTCTGAACTGATCGGTACTAAATTAGCAAGCCGCACACGGCAGATTCAATCAGCGCATTGCGTCGCTAACGATTGCATACCGACAACCAGGAAGGAGTTCCCGATGGCCGACGTACTGACCGCCACCCGTTCCCTCTATGACCGTTTCGCTGCGGCGCTCGGCCCGCTGGACGGGATCGGTCCGTTGCTGCTTCGCCTGTATCTGGCGCCGGTCTTCATGCAGGCGGGCTGGAACAAGCTTGCCAACTTCGAACAGACCGCCCAGTGGTTCGGCAATCCGGACTGGGGTCTGGGCCTGCCTTTCCCGGCGCTAATGACGGCGCTCGCGGCCGGCACCGAGTTCTTCGGCGGCATCCTGCTCATCGCGGGCCTGGCCACGCGCCTCATTGCCATACCGCTGGCCTTCACGATGCTGGTGGCGATGTTCGCCGTCCACTGGGACAACGGCTGGCTGGCCATCTCGGATGCTTCCAGCTGGCTCGCTAACGAGCGCGTAATGGAGGCGGCGGAGCGCAAGGAGATGGCGATCGAGTTGCTGAAGGCCCACGGGAATTACAGCTGGCTGACCGCACGGGGCTCCATCACGATCCTGAACAACGGCATCGAGTTCGCGGCCACCTACTTCGTGATGGTGATCGCGCTGCTGTTCACCGGCGGCGGACGCTTCTTCAGCCTGGACTACTGGATTGCCCGTGCAACCGGCGGCCCCCGCGGGGCGGTGTGAGGCAGCCAGCCGTAGCCAGGCGTAGCCGGGCTTGCCAGGCCTCTCGTTTGCATTATGAACTGATCAGTACTAAATTGAAGGCATGAACAGAGGACGACCACTCGAATTCGACCCCGATACCGCGCTGGAAGCGGCGATGCAGCTGTTCTGGAGCCGTGGTTTCGAGGCCACGTCGCTGCAGGACCTGCTGGATTCCATGGGCATCGCCCGCAGCAGTTTCTACCAGGCCTTCGGCAGCAAGCAGGAAGTTTTCCTGCAGGCTGTAGAGCGGTACCGGGACTATCTCGTCGGCGAGTTGCGTGCCTCCATGGAGAGCGCCGACTCGGGGTTGGCGTTTATCGAGGGCACGCTGAAATCCGTGGCCGAAGACACGAAGTGCGCGGACGGCCGGCGTGGTTGCCTCGTCTTCAATTCGGCGGCCGAATTCGGCCAGAAGGACCCGGAGGTGGCCGGCCGTGTGGCGGCGAGCATCGACGCCTTCACCCGGGTCTTTACCGATGCCGTGCGCCGTGCTCAGGAAGAGGGCGACGTCGCGCCGGAGCGCGATCCGAAGCTGCTCGGCCGCCACGTCGTCTGCACCATGAGCGGTTTGCGCACGCTGGCCAAGGCGGGAGCCCGGCGCAAGGAGCTGGTCGCTATCGCCGAGCTGGCGATGCAGTCGCTCGGCTGATCCACGTCCACGCGACGGCCATTCGTCCCGCCGCCGCGAGGCGCTGCGGGATCCGACACGAGCAACAGAGGAGAGAGATCATGCAGTTTCGCGTACACGACACCCAGAGCGCACCCGAGGAGTCACGTCCGGTCATGGAGGCGGTGAAGGAGAAGTACGGCTTCCTGCCCAACCTGTTCGGCGTCTTCTCCCACTCGCCGGCAGCGGCCGAGGCTTATGCCTCGATCGGCCAGGCGCTTGAAAAGGCGGCGCTGGACCCCGCCGAGCAGCAGGTGGTGTTCCTGACCGTGAGCGCGAAGAACGGCTGCGGCTATTGCGTGGCGGCGCACAGCACGCTGGCGAAGGGCACCTCGATGTCCGACGAGGTACTCGATGCCCTGCGCAACGGCGAAGCGTTGCCGGATGAGCGGCTGCAGGCGGTGGCACGCTTCGCGGCAGCCATGCGCGATCATCAGGGCTGGGTGCCGGAGGACGAACTGAAGGCGTTCGCCGCTGCAGGCTACGGCGAACGCCACGTGCTCGACGTCATTACCATCCTGGCGATGAAGACACTCAGCAATTACACCAACCATCTCGCCGGCACGCCGCTCGACGACGCGTTTGCCGGCCAGGCCTGGGAGGGCGGCCGTCACGCCGCCTGACGGAGACCGTCGATGAGAACAGGACAGTACGGTCGGCGCGAGCGACAGTTACGAGCGTCCTCCCCACTCGGGTTGGCCGTACTGTTCCTTCTTCTCCTCCCGGGTATGGCTGCGTCGCAGGGCTGGCAAACCGACATCCTGCGCGATACCTTCGGTTACGGCGAGAGTACGCCGGCCGATGTCGACTGGAGTGAGGTCGAGCAGGGGTGCGGCGCGCGGGATTGCATCCCCTCCATCGATCAGCCTCGTTTCGTGGCCGCCGACGAGGCGGACTTCATCTCGGCAGCCGACGTCGTGATGGGTATCGAAATCGACGGCGATGCGCGCGCGTACCCGATCTCCATCCTGAATTTTCACGAGATCGTGAATGACGAGATCGGCGGCCGGCCCGTGGCGATCACCTACTGCCCGCTGTGCGGGTCGGGGATCGCATTCGAGCGGAAGTTCGGCGACCGGGTGGTGGAGTTCGGCGTGTCCGGACTCCTGCGCAAGAGCGACCTGATCCTGTACGATCGGGCCACGGAGTCGCTCTGGCAGCAGATCACCGGACAGGCATTCGCCGGCCCGATGCGCGGGGAGACGCTGGAGACTATCCCGGTCACCATCACACGTTGGGTTCGGTGGCGCGAGGCCCATCCGGATACCCGGGTGCTGTCCACCGAGACCGGCTTCGATCGCCCGTACTCGAACAAGACCCCATACGGTGACTACGACCAGAGCAGGCGACTGCTGTTTCCGGTGGATTATGACCGCAGCCTGCATCCGAAGACGGTGGTGCATGGCGTGGAGGTGGGCGATGCCTCCTACGCCGTCACGGAGAGTGTGCTGAAGGCCCACGGTGCACTGGAGCAGAGCGGTGATCCCGGCGTGCGCTGGGAGATGCGGCCGAGCGGCGAGGTGACCGCCGTGCGGGGTGACAACGGCGAGCGGCTGGTCACCCACCGGATGTTCTGGTTCGCCTGGTACAGCTTCCACACCACGACGCACATACACTCGGGTCCCATGAGCGAGCGGTGAGAGTGCACCGTAATGCCGGCGAACCGCACGACATGAAGGACGGTATACGCGCACAAGTGAAACGTAACGTGGTCGCCCTGATCAGCCTGGCGGTCGCGCTGGTCGGGCTCACGTATAACACCTGGCGCAACGAACTCACCGAGCACAACCGCAACCTGCGCGCAGCCGGGTTCGAGATGATCCTGACCATCGGTGAGCTGCAACAGATCGTTTTCTTCAGCCATTACGACAGGGACGAAGAGCGCGGCAACCCGCGGGCCGGCTGGACCCGCGTGCTGCTGCTGGACGATCTTGCAGAGATCATGCCCGATCACGTCGAGGCGGCCACGGACCAATTGCGTGCCACCTGGAATGAGGATTGGGCGGCGCTCGGCCGGCAGGATGCGGCCGAGGCGCGCGTCAGCGCCGCTATCGACCGGGTCCGTGAAGAGACGCTGGAAGCACTGGCCGATCTGGATTGAGAACGTTCGCGGAGGGCGGAGGAAAATGACGGGAGCAGAGACTTCCCGCAGGACCGATACGGCCAGGCTGGGCGCCGGCCTGCTTCTCGCATGCCTGATGCTGGGGTCGGGCAATGCAGCAGCGGGGTCCTGCCCGGGCGAAGGCATCGCCGTGCAGGTACTCGGCTCCGGCGGGCCCATTGCCGACGACGCCCGCGCCTCCACTGCCTACATGGTCTGGATCGACGGCGAATCCCGGGTCCTTATCGACGCGGGATCCGGGGCCTTCCTGCGTTTCGGCGAGATCGGCGCCGACTTCGGCCAGCTGGATTTCATCGGTCTCAGCCACTTCCACACCGACCATTCCGCCGACTTCCCGGCGCTGCTGAAATCCGGCTTCTTCTCGGATCGCTCCATGCCGCTGAGGGTAGCGGGGCCCTCGGGCAGCGACCGCTTTCCGGGCCTCGACGGTTTCCTCCAGGGCCTGCTGAGTGCCGAGACGGGGGCATACCGCTATCTCTCCGGCTATCTCGACGGTTCGGGCGGACTGCCTGCCCTCGGAACCGTTGTGGTCCCGCGCGAATCCGATACGACTCGCGTGTTCGACAGCGAGGACGGTCTCGTGATCGACGCCATGCACGTGCCCCACGGCATCGTGCCGGCACTGGCATTCCGCGTGCGGGCCGGCGAAACCTCGATCGTGTTCGCGGGCGACCAGAACGGCTCGAAAGCCGCTTTCGTCGACTTCGCCCGGGAGGCCGACCTGCTGGTGATGCACATGGCCATCCCCGAGGGCATCGGCGGGGCCGCGAGCCGGCTGCACGCTACGCCCGGCGAGATCGGCCGGGTGGCCGCCCGTGCCGGGGCGCGCAAGCTGGTTCTCGGTCATTTCATGGCGCGCAGCCTGCGCGATCTGGACGGCAACATCGACCGGGTGCGGCAGCATTACGACGCGCCCGTGATTGCGGCCGACGATCTCGATTGCTTTTCCTTGCCCTGAGCGCCGGCGCCGCGTCCGAACCGAAGGGCCGGCGCCGTCAGACGATCTCCAGGCGCTGCGGATCGAGCCGTTGCGAGGCCGGCAACGGTTGCTCCACGCCGTCCAGCACCACCTCACGCTTGCGGGCGTTGCCACGCACCTCTCGCACCCGGCCGGGATTCACCAGATAGGACCGGTGGATCCGCGCACTGCCGGGTATCTGTTGCTGTAATTCGCCGAGGGTCAGACGTAACAGCCGCGAGTCGTCGCCTTGCGGGCCGGCCAGATGGATGGCGACGTAATTCTGCCTGGCCTCGGCGTAGAGGAATTCGCCCATGGCGAAATCGAGGCGCTCGTCCCGGCCCTCGCCCCGAACGCGAATGCGGTCGCGGGCCGCCGGCTCCGGCTCCGGGAAGCGGGTGGCGAGGAACCAGGCCAGCAGGATACCGGTGGGCAGCAGCACGGGCAGGCCGGGCAGCGCGAAGCTGATCATGTAGTCCGCCCAGTAGCCGAACGAGGGCCTGATGTCGTTGATGACGCGGATGTTGTAGAGCCAGTTGGCGGTGGAGATGGCGACGATGAGCACGCTGCGGGTCACGAGTTCGTTCGCGAGCCACCAGCGCCGGCCCTGCCACCGGTAGACCTGCCGGTCTACGGCGTGCAGGGCCAGGAACGGCAGCAGAAAGCACAGCGCATAGCCGGACAGGCGCAGGGTGCGCCAGGGCGCCTCGTAGTCTGCGGTGCCGAAGGGTTCCAGCAGCAGGGTTACCGCCACCGACAGCACGCCGAGCGCTGCCCCGAGGATGGCGATATTGCGCCAGCCGAGCACGAACGGGATGCGGCGCAGCAGGAACGACCGGACCAGGCGCAAACGGCCGCCCGGGGAGTCGCTATTGCGGCTCATGATCGTCCCACCGTGCTTCCTTTCCGTCCCGTATTCTTCACGTGCGTCACTGATCTACGCTTTTTAATCACATCGAACAACGAGTTATGAGCCGCGCCGCTAACATCCCGGCCTTCCGATAACCGGGGAGTGACAATGTCGAAATTCAACTGGCGTAACACGTTACTGATCCTGTCTTCCGGTCTCATCCTGTGGCTGCTGCTCGCGCCGCCGCGGGTCGTGACGGAACTTCGTTTCGTCGCCCGGCATGCGGCGCTGGCCACGACCGTCGTGGCCAATGATCTCTGTTATGGCGTCTTCCTGCAGGGCCGGACGGAAGATGATATCCGCCGGGCCGAACTGGGCCCATACCTGGATCCCCGCCTGTCCTGGGTACGGGCCGATGTGGACCGGGAGGGCCGTGAAGTGCGGGCCCGTTTCTTCGGCCTGTTTCCGGCGCGGGTCTCCCAGCGCGCCGACGGCAGCTGCATTCGGGGCGACGGCCGGATAGATGAATTCGGCATGCGGGTGAGGACGGGCGTCGCGGCCGATCCGCGCCCCTGGCCCGAAGGTGACGGCCTGTATCCGGAGCCCGAGCGCCTGGTGCCCGACTACGAGGCACTCGAGGCGGCCGTGGCCGCGGAGTTTCTGCCCACCGAGTCGGGCATTGATCGGGGCACCCGCTCGGTACTGGTCGTGCATCGCGGCAGGCTGGTGTACGAGCGGCACGCGCCGGGCTGGGACCGCTTCGCGCCACAGAACGGGCGCTCCATGACCAAGGTGCTGACGAGCATATTGGCAGGCATGATGGCGGCTGACCGACGCATCGGCCTGGAGGACGAAGGGCTGCGCCCCGAATGGACCGACGAACGCGCCGGCATCCGGCTGAAGCACCTGTTGCGCATGCAGAGCGGCCTGGAGTTCAGCGAGGCCAACGGTCCGGGCGACAGCGCGACGGCGACGCTGATGGCGCCCGGCGCGAGCGATTTCGCCGCGGGGAAACCGCTGGCGCATCCGCCCGGGGAGGTATTCAACTATGCCGCCGGCGACGCCGAGCTGGCGATCGCGGTCGTGCAGGCCGCCTCGGGGCTGGATGACGACGCCTGGGCACGCTATCCCTATGAGGCGCTGTTCGAACCGCTGGGCATGCGCCGGGTGGTGCTGGATCGGGACCCGTCCGGGCAGTTCATCGTCTCCACCGCGATGCATGCCGCGGCCGTGGACTGGGCCCGGCTCGGGCTCTTCCTGGCCCGCGACGGGGTGTGGGGCGGGCGCAGACTGCTGCCTCCGGGCTGGGTGGACTTCATCCGGACGCCGTCGCCGGAGTCGAAATGCAACTATGGCGCCATGGTCTGGATCCGGGGCGGCTGCAACGGCGGGAAGCCCTCGCCGGTGTTCGAGCTGTCGGGGTTCATGGGCCAGGGAGTGACCATCGTGCCGGAATCGGAGACGATTGTCGTGCGCACCGGTTTCGGTCCCTGGATCATGGGCGACCTGCTCGAGCGCATCTTCCCGGCGCTGGGCATCGAGGCGCCAACGCGGATGGCGATGGAGCGGCGCTGAATAACTTGTGCAGACGAATCCGGAGATCGAGAAATGACCCTCAACCAGATCACCATCCCCTGCGTGGACTACGCCCAATCCGTCGCCTTCTACCGTGCACTCGGCCTCGTCCAGATCGTCGACGCACCGCCGCGCTACGCTCGGTTCGAGAGCGAGAACGGCGAAGGCGCCACACTGTCGCTGCACGCCGTCGATCCGGCTGCCGTCCCGGCGGCCGGGACCGGCACCGTGATCTACTTCGATCACGAGTCCGCCGAGGCGCTGGATCGGCATGTGGAAGCACTGCGGGAGCAGGGCATGACCTTCGACACGACGCCGACGGAGCAGCGCTGGGGCTGGCGAGAGGCACGCCTCGCCGACCCGGCCGGCAATGAGGTCTGCCTGATGTTCGCTGGCGGGAACCGCCGGTTTCCTCCCTGGCGGATCTGACTCTGGCGCTCTTCGGAACGGGCCTGCGGCCAGTGGTCGAATTTCTCCGGGCTCGTTAAGATGCACGCCCGCACTCAGAGGCCCCTGCGTGGAAGCATTCCTCATATCCACCTTCTCGGTGGCGCTGGCCGAGATCGGCGACAGGACGCAGCTCCTGGCCCTCGTCCTCGCCGCCCGATTCCGCAAGCCCGCACCCATCATCGCCGGCATCCTGCTGGCGACGATCGCCAATCACTGGGTGGCGGCCGAGATCGGTGCGCTGATCGCCGACTGGCTGCCGCCGGAGGTCGGCCGCTGGCTGATCGCCGGCGCATTCATCCTGATGGGCCTGTGGGTCCTCGTTCCCGACAACGAGGACGATGCAGCCGCCCGCTATCCCTACGGCGCCTTCCTGACGACGCTGATCGCCTTCTTCCTGGTGGAGATCGGGGACAAGACGCAGATTGCGACCGTCGTGCTCGCCGCGCAATTCGAGGCGGTCTGGCTCGTGGTGGCGGGCACGACGATCGGCATGCTGGCGGCCAACGTGCCGGTGGTGCTGCTGGGGCACTTCAGCGCCGACCGTTTGCCAATGCGTCTCATTAACGCAATCGCTGCCGCCGTGTTCATCGCGATCGGCGTAGTGGTGCTGTTCAGCGGCCCGTCCTGAGCGGTCCGGCCCTTCGGTCCGATCCAAAGGGCCGGACCAAAGGGAGCATATGCTACCCTTCCGTCGCGCTTTCAACGGCAATGGAGGATGCTATGACTACTCGAAATTTGCTGCTCGCGTCCGCAGCTACCGCAGTGCTGGCCGGTTGCGCCGGTGGCGAAACCACCCAGTGCACCACGGAGCCGCGCTCGGCCTGGCAGGATGCCGATGCGTTCCAGCAGAACCTGATCGACCAGGGCTACAAGATCAACGCCTTCAAGGTCACCGAAGGCAACTGCTACGAGATCTACGGGTTCGACCCGCAGCAGACGAAGGTGGAGATTTACTTCAACCCGGTCGACGGCAGCGTGGTCAAGCGGGAAGAAGGCTGATCCGTTGACCCGGTCGGAGTCCGTTGCAATCTGGGATCCGGTCGTGCGGATCTTCCACTGGACGCTGGCCGCAATCGTCCTCGCCAATTACTGGCTGACCGAGCCGGGTGAAGACGTCCACACCTGGCTCGGCTATACCGCGGCGGCGGGCGTACTGGGGCGCATCTTCTGGGGCTTCCTGGGCACGAAGCATGCCCGCTTCGCCGACTTTCCCGTCAGTCGGACCCGTATACGCAGTCACTTGCGAGAACTGGCTGCGCGCCGGCTCCCTGCCGATTCGGGCCACAACCCGTTCGGCGCGGTCATGATCTACCTGATGTTTCTGCTGGTGGCCGTGCTGGCGTGCACCGGCTGGCTGCACGAGGAAGTCGATGCGCTGTACGGCAACGAGCTGCTGCAGCAAGTGCACGCCTATGCGGCGCACACCCTGTGGATAGGCGCCCTGATACATGTCGCGGCCGTCTTTATCGTGCAATACGTAGGCCGCATCGAACTGGTGCGCCCGATGATCACCGGGCGGCGGCGGCTGAGGCCGCAGGGCTCAGTCCGGCCTAATCCGAATCCGTGATCGCCCGTCGCACGGTGTCGAGGGACGGATAGGCCTGGGCGGGTGCCCGGTTGAATCGTTCCTGTAATGCCCTGCGCTGAATCTGATCTACGAGATCGACTGCGGAGAACGCGGCTTCGAAGGAGTCGACTGATCCGGCTCCGTGTCTGCTCTCTGGATTCTGATTCTTCATTGTTATCACGCCGGTGATTCGGTCCGAGAGTAGTCCAGTTTTCCCGCCCAGAAAATGGGGGTATTCCGCGGGGGTCGGCAACCTGCTGTTTTTGCGGTTTTCTGCCCTTCCCGGGCCGTTTCCGGTAACCCGTTCGTAACCGAGAAGGGGCAGATTCTCCGCGAACGGGCGCCAGAGCCGGCCATCGGTCGCGCGGGCTCTGCATATGCGCCGGGCGATATAACGCGATAACAACAAATACGTTCCCGGTCTCGCGAAGACTCCTTATCGTGCACCCTCGGCCGGCCACGCTGGTCGTCGGGTAAGTGTCAACAGGAGGCGGGAGCCCATGACCGGAGTCGCAGCAGATCGGATAGAGCCGCCACTCACGGACGAGCGCCGGGAACGGCTGCAGGCGGCGGTGGCCGATCTTTCGGAGACGCAGCTGACCTGGGCCAGCGGCTATCTGGCGGGGCTTGCCGCCGCCGGGCGCGAGGTAAATCCCGCCGCGGCGCCATCGGCCGGCGCCGGGGCAGACGCCCGGCAGCGGCTGACTGTCCTCTACGGCTCGCAGACCGGGAACGGGCGGCGCATTGCCGAGGCGGTGCAGGCCGAGGCGGCCGCCCGTGGCCTGGCCTCCCGCGCCGTCAGCATGGCGGACTACCGCCCGGCCGAGCTGCGCCGGGAGACGCTGCTAGCGGTCGTCGTCAGCACCCACGGCGAGGGCGATCCGCCGGACGACGCGGAGATGCTGTACGAGTACCTCTGCGGCCCGAAGGCGCCGAAGCTCGGATCGCTGCATTACAGCGTGCTGGCCCTCGGCGATTCGAGTTATGCGGAATTCTGCCGCACCGGGCGGGACTTCGACGAACGCCTGGCCGCACTCGGCGCCAGCCGCTACGGCGAGCGGGTGGACTGCGACGTGGATTACGAGGACCCGGCCGCCCGCTGGACCGATGCCGTCCTCGACGCGGCCCGTGAGCGACTGGACGAGCCGGCGCCGCGCCTGCATGCGGTGCCGTCCGAGCCGCCGCCGGCGGCGGCCGGTCCGGTCATGGCGGAGTTGGTCGCCAATCAGCGCATCACGGGCCGCGATTCCGACAAGCGTGTCCACCACGTCGAATTCGCCGTCGAAGGCCTGGCTTACGAGCCGGGCGACTCCGTAGCGCTGGTCACGCGCAACCCGTCGGCCGTCGTGGAGGCGGTGCTCGAGGCCGCCGGGCTCGACGGCGCCAGCACCCTCGGCGACGGCCGCACGCTCGCCGATGCGCTCTCCGCCGATTTCGAGATCACGAAGGCGAGTGCCGGTTTCCTGGAGCGGTACGCCGGCGCCGGCGGGGCGGGCGCGCTGGCCGAGCTGCTGGCGGACGGGCACCGCAAGGAACTGGCCGCCTACCTGGCCGACCGGCAGGTGATCGACGTATTGCACGACCACCCGGCGGAGCTGTCGGCAGACGAACTCGTGGCCTGCCTGCGGGGATTCAAGCCACGGCTTTATTCGATCGCCTCCAGTCCGCTCGCGAACCCGGACGAGGTGCACCTGACGGTGGCGGCCGTGGAGTACGACGCCTGGGGCCGGCGGCACTACGGCTCGGCGTCGACTGCACTCGCCGCGCTGGAGATCGGCGCGACGCTGGAGGCGCGTATCGAGCCGAATCCCCGCTTCCGACTGCCGGCGGATGCCTCCGCGCCCGTCATCATGATCGGCCCCGGCACCGGCGTGGCACCCTTCCGGGCTTTCCTGGAACACCGCGAGGCCGGCGGCGCGGACGGGCGGAACTGGCTGTTCTTCGGCGACCGCCGCTTCGCGAGCGACTTCCTGTATCAGATCGAATGGGCCCGCTTCCGCAAGCGCGGCGTGCTGGACCGCATGGACGTCGCCTTCTCGCGCGATCAGGCGGAGAAGGTCTACGTCCAGCACCGGCTGCGCGAGCACGCGCGGGATCTGTACGCCTGGCTGGAGGAGGGCGCCCACCTGTACGTGTGCGGCGACGCCGTCCGCATGGCACCGGACGTCCATGCCGCGCTGATCGACGTGGTCGCCGAGGCCGGCGGACGCAGCCCGGAGCAGGCCGGGGAGTATTTGAAGCAGCTGCGCCGCGCCGGCCGTTACCAGCGCGACGTCTACTGAGGAGGCGGGATGAGCGGCACACCTAGCGACGTCGAGAGGATCAAGGCGGGCAGCCGTCACTTGCGGGGCACTCTCGAGCGGAGCCTGGAGGACCGGCTGACCGGCGCGATCGCCGAGGACGACGCCCAGCTGTCCAAGTTCCACGGCATCTACCAGCAGGACGACCGGGACGTGCGCAGCGAGCGGCGACGTCAGCGGCTGGAACCCGCGTACTCGTTCATGATCCGCGCCCGGGTGCCCGGCGGCGTCTGCACGCCCGGGCAGTGGCTGGCCATGGACGAACTCGCGCGGACCCACGCCAACGGCACGCTGCGCCTGACCACCCGTCAGGCCTTCCAGTTCCACGGCGTCATCAAGACCCGGCTGCGCGCAACCATCCGCGGCATCAACGAGTGCCTGCTGGATACGCTCGCCGCCTGCGGCGACGTCAATCGCAACGTGATGGCGGGGGTGAATCCCTGGCGCTCGGTGCTGCATGCGCGTGTGGCGGAACTCGCCCGAGAGGTCAGCGCCCACCTGACGCCGGCCACCGGCGCCTATCACGAGATCTGGCTGGACGGCGAGAAGCTCGAGTCCGACCGTGACGAATCCGGTCGGGACGAATCCGATCGGGACGAGCAGGAGCCGATCTACGGCACCACGTATCTGCCGCGCAAATTCAAGATGGGTTTGGTGGTGCCGCCGGAAAACGATATCGACGTCTACTCCCAGGACCTCGGTTTCATCGCCATCGAGGAAGAAGGCGAGCTGGCGGGGTTCAACGTGGTGGTCGGCGGCGGCATGGGAGCGAGCCACGGCGAGCCGGATACCTGGCCGCGGCTCGGCGACGTCATCGGCTACTGCAGGCCGGAGCAGGTGATCGCGGTGTCCGAGGCGGTGGTCACCACCCAGCGGGATTTCGGCGACCGCACGAATCGCAAGCATGCGCGGCTGAAGTACACCATCGAGGACCGCGGCGTCGACTGGTTCCGCGGCGAGGTGGAACGCCGGGCGGGTCTCGAGCTCGCGCCGGCGCGGCCGTTCCGCTTCACCACCACCGGCGATCGCTACGGCTGGGTCGAGGGCGACGACGGGCTGTGGCATCGCACGCTGTTCATCGAGAACGGCCGCATCGCGGACCGGGAGCCCGTCTCGCTGCTGACCGCGCTGCGCGAGGTGGCGGCTCTCGGGCGCGGGCGTTTCATTCTCACACCGAACCAGAACGTGACCCTGAGCGGGCTCGACGACGGCGACCGCGACCGGGTGTCGGACATCCTGCGGCGGCATGGCGTCGATGGCGCCGGCTCACCGTCCGCCATGCGCAGCCACAGCCTGGCCTGCGTGGGGCTGCCCACCTGCGCGCTCGCCATGGCCGAGAGCGAGCGCTATCTGCCGGACCTGGTAGGGCGGCTCGAGGAACGGCTGGCGGCGCACGGACTCGAAGGCGAGCCGATCGTGATCCGGATGACCGGCTGCCCGAACGGTTGTGCGCGGCCTTACCTGGCGGAGATCGGCCTCGTGGGCAAGGCACCGGGCCGCTACAACCTCTATCTGGGCGCCGGCTTCAGCGGCGACCGGCTGAACCGTCTCCACCGCGAGAACATCGACGAAGAAACCATTCTTGCGGAACTGGACGGGCTCTTCGCCCGCTACGCCGCGGAGCGGGACGGCGCAGAGCGCTTCGGCGACTTCCTGGTGCGCGCCGGCGTGATCCGGGCCGTCACCTCCGGGCCGGATTTCCGCGCGGACGAGGGAAAGGTGGCATGAGAGCGCTCGGCGAAAACGACAGTCGCCGCCTCGCCGCCGAGGCGGCCAGCGCGAGGCTCGCGCCGCTGGCGGCCGCGCGGCGCATCGAATGGGCGCTGGAGTATCTGCCCGGCAACCACGTGCTGAGTTCCAGCTTCGGCGCCCAGGCGGCGGTCAGCCTGCATCTCGCCACCCGCGTCGACCCCGACCTCCCGGTCATCCTCATCGATACGGGCTACCTCTTCCCCGAGACCTATCGGTTCGTCGACGAACTGACCGAGCGCCTCTCGCTGCGTCTCCATGTCTATCGTCCGGTGCTGAGCGCCGCCTGGCAGGAAGCCCGTTACGGGCGGCGTTGGGAACAGGGTGGCGCAGGCATCGACGACTACAACCGGGAGAACAAGGTGGAGCCGATGGAGCGGGCACTCGCGGAGCTCGGCGCCGGCACCTGGATCGCAGGCCTCAGACGCCAGCAGTCGGACTCCCGCGGCAGCCTGCCGGTAGTCTCCGGGGACGGTGAACGCTGGAAGCTGCATCCCATCGTCGACTGGACCGAGCGGGACATCCACCGCTACCTCACGCGCCATCGGCTGCCCTACCATCCGCTGTGGGAGCAGGGCTACGTCTCCATCGGCGACGTCCACACCACCCGGCCGCTGCACGAAGTGGAGGATGCCGCCGGCACCCGCTTCTTCGGGCTGAAGCGCGAGTGCGGCCTGCACGAGATGGACTTCGGCAAGACCGGCTGAGTCAGTCCGCGTCCGCGGGCGCCTGGCCGCAGCCGCCGCGCAGCGGCAGGTCTACGTCGCGGAAGATCGCATCCACCCCGGATTGATCCGCGGCGGCGAGGCAGCGCTGCACGAGCGCGTCGGTGAGGTGCGGTGCGAACAGTTCCATGAAGTGGCTCATGTAGCGCCTCAGTACGGTGTCCCGACGGAAGCCGATCCAGGTGGTGGAGCGGGGGAACAGGCCCTCGGCATCGATGGCCACCAGGTCGTCGCCACAGTCGTGGGCCATGCTCGCCACGATGCCCACACCCATGCCCATCCGCACATAGGTCTTGATGACGTCGGCGTCGCGGGCGGTGAAGACGACGTCGGGCGTGAGCCCCTCGGCGGCGAACGCCTTCTTCAGCGACGACTCGCCGCTGAAGCTGAACACGTAGGTGACCAGCGGGTGGCGGGCGAGGGCATCGATGGTCAGCGGTCCGTCCAGTCGTGCGAGTTCATGCTCGCGCGGCACCAGGATCGTGCGGTCCCAGCGATAGCAGGGCAGCATCACCAGGTCGGCGAACAGGTCCTGGCCGCCGGTGGCGATGGCGAAATCGATCTGATGGGCCTCCACCATGTCGGCGAGCTGCTCTGACGTACCCTGATGCAGTTCGAGCGCGACGTTGGGATAGTGCTCGCGGAAGCGCGCGATCACCTCGGGGAGTACGTAGCGCGCCTGGGTGTGGGTGGTGCCGATCGCCAGCGTCCCGTCCGCTTCGTGCCGGGTGTTCAGCGCCAGCGTGCGGATATTGTCGATCTCCTGCAGGACGGTGCGCGCCCGCGCGACCACCTCTTCGCCCGCCGGCGTGACGCTGGCGAGACTCCGGCCCTTGCGCTCGAACAGCCGGAGGTCGAGCTCCTCTTCCAGCAGCCGGATCTGTTTGCTCACGCCCGGTTGCGACGTGTAGAGCTTCTCCGATGCCGCCGTAATGTTCAGGCCGTTGTCGACAATGGCCAGCAGATAGCGCAGCTGTCGCAGTGTCATGGATTGCCCTCTGTCGTCTCCGCACGCATCGGTGTGTCACTGCCGCAGAATCATACGGGCTCGGTGATTGCTGCGTTATAACGGCTCGGCATGTTTCCAGACTCTTTCATTATTTCTGACGCGCGCACTCGCTCGCTATAGTCGGGACGTACTGCGAGGCGCGAGCGACCGATGGACTTCCTTCCCGTATTTCTGAGACTGCACGATGTGCCCTGCCTGATCGTGGGCGGAGGCGAGACGGCCAGCCGCAAGTTCCGGCTGCTGGCTGCCGCCGGGGCGCGGGTAACGGTGGTGGCGCCGGCACTCGTGGCCGAGCTGGACAGCGCACGGCAGGACGAGGCGTTCGTGCACGTCGACGGCGGGTTCGAACCGGCGCACCTCGACGGTCAGCAACTGGTGATCGCTGCCACCTCCGATCGGTCGCTCAACCGCTGGGTGGCCGAACTCGCCGACGGCCGGGGAATTCTCTGCAACGTCGTGGACGACCCGGCGGCGTGTCGCTTCATCATGCCCGCGATCGTCGACCGTTCGCCGATCATGATAGCCATCTCTTCGGGCGGTTCGGCCCCCGTCCTCGTGCGCCGTCTGCGCGAGAAGATCGAGTCGCTGCTGCCCGCCCGCATTGGCGAACTGGCGGAACTGGCGGGACGCTGGCGCGCACGGGTCTCCGACCGCCTGCGCGACGGTGGCGCAAGACGCCGCTTCTGGGAGCGCGTCTTCTCGGGCCCGGTTTCGGACGCCGCGCTGGCCGGGCGCACCATCGAGGCGGACCACATTATCTCCCGGACCCTGACCGCGGCGGCCGCCGCCGGGGACCTTCCCGCGCCCGGCATCGCCTGGCTGGTGGGCGCGGGCCCCGGCGACCCGGGTCTGCTGACGCTGCGCGCCCTGCAGGTCGCGCAAGAGGCGGACGTCGTCCTCTACGACCGGCTGGTCTCGCCGCAGGTACTCGAACTCACCCGGCGGGATGCCGAGCGCATGGCCGTCGGCAAGATGCCCGGCGGACACTGCGTGAGCCAGGAAGAGATCTCCGCGCTGCTGGTGCGGCTGGTGGGCGAGGGCAGGAAAGTCTGCCGCCTGAAGGGCGGAGACCCGTTCATATTCGGGCGTGGCGGCGAGGAAGCCGAGGCGCTCGTGGAAGCGGGCCTGCCCTTCGAAGTGGTTCCCGGTATTACCGCGGCTGCGGCCTGCGGCGCCTACGCGGGCATCCCCCTGACCCACCGTGAACACTCCCAGTCGGTGGTGATGATCACCGCCCACGGCAAGGATTCCGTAGATAAGCTGGACTGGGCATCCCTCGCCAGGGACCGCCAGACCCTCGCGTTCTATATGGGCGTGGGGCGGCTGGGCGAGATCCGCTCGAGACTCCTTCACCACGGGCGCGCGCCGACGACGCCGGTGGCGCTGGTGGAGAACGGCAGCCTGCCGGGCCAGCGTGTGCTGCGCGGGACCCTGGCCGGGCTGGCCACGCTCGCGGAGCGCTATGAGGTGCAGCCGCCGGCGATCCTGTTCGTGGGCGAGGTGGCCGCGCTCGCCGGACGGCTGAGCTGGTTCGAAGGCACGGGATTCTGCCGCGATCCGGACCCGGCGGCCTCGAACCCGGCGCCGCTCGCGCTGTCGGCGTAAGAGGCCGTTGTCCGCGCGTTCCTCGGCGCCAGAGCGCCGGGGGTCAGCGACTCGCGCGGACGCTCAGCGCGGTCACGGTGAGCAGGATCAGCGCCATGCCGACCAGTTGCGTGGCTGTCAGGCTCTCGCTGAGCACGAGTACACCGAACAGCGATGCCGTGACCGGCTCGATCATGGCGACGATGGATGCGACGGCCGGCGCCGTCTCGCTCAGGCCGACCACGTAGAGGATGAACGACAGTCCTGCGCCGAGCACGCCGAGGGCGACGAACAGCGGCAGCTCAGGCGCACTCAGGACGGCGCCGACCTGACCGGCATTGCTCGGCCAGATCAGGACGGCGGCGAGGACTGCGAAGGCGATGACGAGTATCGCCGGCGGGCTGCCGTGGGGTGTCGCGTACTTGAAGCCGAAGATGAACAGCGCATAGCAGGCTCCTGCGAGCAGTCCGGCCGCCACGCCGAGAAGCGTCACGTCGGCCGCGCCCGCATCGTAGACGCGAGTGAGCAGCACGATGCCGACCATCACCAGGGCGATGGCGATCCACTTGCGCACGCTGGGGGTCTCGAGTCTCAGCGCGAAGGACACCAGGAAGACGAATACCGGCGCGCAGTACATCAGGGTGGCCGCGACCGCGACGCTGCCCTGCGCGATGCTGATGAAATAGAAAGTGAAATTGCCGGCGACACCCAGGCCGGCGACCGCCGACCAGAACCACAGACGTGTGTCGGACAGCCCGGTGCGCTGCGGATGCACCACGAGCCAGCCCAGCACGAACAGCAGACCGATCGCGCCCCGGTAGAACGAGACCAGGTAGGGATCCCAGCCCTCGGCGATAAGCATGCCGCCGATTCCGCCCGAGAGCCCCCAGCAGAAGGCGGCCAGTACGACGAATACCGTGGCTGCAATCGTCGTGCTGCCCTGTTCGCCCATCACGGAAGGTATGCCGACGGTCGGACGGGGCAGGCCGCGGAAAACAGAACGCTAGCCCCCTAGCCCGTTCTGTCGTCGGCGTTGGTGGCGGCGAGCCGCAGCGCGCCATAGCCCTGCCACAGGGCTGCCTCGAGATCCTGCGCAGCGGCCGCCACCGCATTGGCGTCCCGATCCTTTTCGACGGCCTGCCTGAAGGCGACCAGAGCCTGCCAGATATCCGGATAGGTCACGGTGGCCTTCGTCTCGATGGCGGCATGCACGCCTGCCTCTTCCCAGTGCTCCATCAGTTCGTCTACGTCCGGGCCGTCGCTGCGGCTGTCGGCGCGGGCGTTCACGATGCCACGGACGTCGGTAATCAGCGCCTCGACCTCTTCCTCGTAGTCGTCCAGATGCAAGTGGAATTCCTCGAGATGCCCCTCGTCCATCTCGCCGTGCGCCAGCGCGGGCGCGTCGGGGTGTACTGCCAGGCACAAGAGGATGAGAGCGGAGATCGCGAATTGTCGTGTCTGCATGGTGATCCTCGCTGGTCGGGTTGATGGTATGTCTGCGCGGTGGACAAGGCCGCCGCGTTCTCTGTGACCGCAGTTGCGGGAGTCCCGATCAGTATAAACCGTAATGCGAATCATTTGCATCCAGGTGGTATGGTCGGGTCGATGAATGATCTCAGCCCCGGCGCCAGCGTAACAACACCCACGGCAGGAACAATGCTTCCAGACGTGACGTTCGATCTGCGCCTGCCTGGCGAGGACATGGGCCGCGAGAACCCGTTCCGCTGGGAGCCCACGAATACCGCGGAACTGTTCGGCGAGCGACGCGTGTTGCTGCTCGCCTCGCCGGGCGAGATCCGGCCCGGGTGCGCATCGACCCTGCTGCTGGATTACGAGAAACATTACGGGCAATTCCTGCGTGCCGGGATCGACGAGGTCTACTGCCTCTCCGTGAACATGGCGCCGGTGGTCTTCCAGTGGGCCTACAGCCTCGACATCTGGAACGTGCTGATGCTGCCGGACGGCGACGCGGACTTCACCAGAGGCATGGGAATGCTGATGCCGGACGGGATTGGGGCAACCGGCGTAACCACCCGCCCGTACGCGGCAATTGTGGATGATCGGAGGATAGAACGATTATTCGCGGGAGGTGGCCCTGCCTGCGTCTGCCGGGCCGAATCCTGCGCTTCGCTCGGTGCCGACACCCTGCTGGACTGGCTTCGGCGCGGACCGGTGAGGCGGGCGCCGGCCCCATCCTGGAGCTATGCCAGCTGCTAGCCGGACAGTCTCGCTGCCCTTCGATCGACGTCCTGCAACGACAGCTCCGCTATCAGTCACCCTCAGTCGGCGAACTGCTGGCGCACCAGCGGGCTACGCAACGCTTGCCACAGGATCTGGACGTTCTGATGCACGCTGCCGGCTCGATGCTCCGCGAATGCGAGCAGCGTATCGAGGGCATCGCGATCGTAGTAGTGTCCGCTGAACAGCAGCGCTTCGATGTGCCGGGTATTGTCAATGTCCTGCAGCGGGTTGGCCCCGAGCAACAGCAGATCGCCCGCCTTGCCGACGCTGACCGAGCCGTAGCGGTGATCGAGCTCCATGAAGGCTGCGGCGTCGATGGTGGCGGTGCGCAGCGCTGCGGCGGGTGTGAGTCCTGCTGCCACGAGCAGGCCCAGCTCGTCGTGCAGACTGAAGCCCGGATAGACATAGGTGTCGAATGCATCGGTGCCGGCCAGTAACCGCACGCCGGCCGCGTGGGCTTCGCCGACGTGGCGCAATGCCAGGTCATAGAGCGCAGTGCGAACGTTGCGCCCCGAGGCATCGAGAGCCGTCGCGGCGTTGCGGTCAGCATCCGGGGTCCACATCAGTCGACGCAGCACGCCCGGCACGTAACGCTGTCTCGCATCGTCGCGAAACGCCGGATCGTGCGCCATGGCGCCCATGCGCAACGTCTGCAGCGTCGGCGTCCACCACGTCTGTGACCGTGCCATCGCCGCCATCAATTCGCGGCAGCGCGCCGCGTCCTGGCCATCGACGAGCTCGGCGATGAACTCGGTGTCGTACGCCGCCAGCGGATCCGGCAAGGCGCGGAAGCTGGCGGCCTCCCCGTAGCACTCCAGAGCGAACAATCGACCATGTTCGACGCTGCGTTGTCCTGCCTCGATCGCCTGCCGCAGCGACACCTTCAGGGGACGGTGCCCGGCCACGGCGAGCTCGTGTGCAGCGGCGGCATCGACCAGCGCGTCGTATTCCGCTGATGAGACGGAGGAATAGACCTTCAGAAAGTCCGCACCGGCCTGCTTGTAGAAGCGTGCGAGTGCGTCGGCATCTGCACTGGTGCCCAGGCGGAAGAACGACTCGAAGCCCGCCGGCACCTCGTCGCCGCCGTTGATCTGGAAGCTCGACTGGCCGACATAGCGGGGCGACAGACCCGCGCCGGTTGCCAGCGCCCGGTTCCAGCGCCTGCGATCGTCAATGCATGCGATGAACGAATCGGACTGCGACATGCAGCCCCACAATTCACGCACGCCGGTGACGCCATTCGCGATGAACAGCGGATGCTGATACTGGCCGGCAAACGTGTTGGAGTGGGTATGCATGTCCCACAGGCCGGGCATCAGGTACTTGCCGGTACCTCGAATCTCGCGAGCGCCCCGCGGCGCCTCCACGTCTCTGCCGATAGCCGTGATGACATCATTGCGTACCACGACATCGGCGGCCTGCCGCGCCCTACCTGTCTCGACATCGATAACGCGCACGTTGCGGATGACGAAATCGCCGGCATGCCCGGGCTGCGGCATCCCGGGCGGCGGCAGGACGACCAGGATGACCAGCACCAGCAGTGTCACTGCCACGAGTGAGGCTAGCGAAAACGCGACGTATCCTGGCAGACTGCGCACGGCTATCCGGCCTCACTCACCGATCGCGCCACGATGTAATGGCTCGCCTTTGGAGTGGGCTGCCAGAGCTCCTCGATATCGAAGCCGGCATCGGCGATCCACTGCATGAACTGTGGTTCACGGAACACATTGATCCGCGGCAGCACGCCCAGCGCGCGGCCCACCGGCGCGATCCAGCCGAACCAGGCGGCGCTGTCGCCGATGCACGGGGTACTGGAGATCAGCAGGCCACCGGGCTTCAGCATGCATCGCAGCTGGCGCAGCGTGCGCGGCACGTCGGCGACGAGATGCAGGATGCTGTGCGCCAGGATGACGTCGTAACGGGCGTTCGTGTCCAGGGCGTCGATGCTCGAGACCTCGAAGGTGACGTTGCCGATGGCCGCTGCCTCGGCCTTCTGCCGGGCGATTTCTATCATACGCGGCGAGATGTCGGTGGCCAGGATCCGGCTGACCCGCGGCGCGTGATGCAGCGCCGTCGTCCCGGTGCCGCAGCCGATCTCCAGCACGCGATCGCCGCGCTCGAGATGGCTGTCGGTCATGGCCAGCTTTGTCTCGTAGGCCGCCAGGTCGGGAACCGCCCTGCGCGCATAGCGCGGCGCGATGAAGTTCCAGAAGCGGGAGTCGGGGTGCGGGCGGGTCATGTCGGGGGTACTCACGGTGTGTTCTCCGGGCCGGGGGTACCGGCGGGGTCATTGTGTCCGATACTGGGAACGCTTGTTAGTCGAAACCGGCCATGTTGGCGAAACAGCCGCTGCAGATACGCACCTGCCAGCTGCCGGAGTGGCGGCTGGAGACAGGGATCGTAGTTACCGGGCTGCGCATCATGTCGTGGCTCCTGCAAAACAAGGGTGCATACTAGCCATGCGCATGCGTTGATAAAATTGCCTATTGGCGGATATCTGATATACATATTTGTATGAATTGGCAGGCAGTGGCATTCGACTGGAATCAGGTGAGGGCATTCCTCGCGACGGCCGAGGAGGGCTCGCTGTCGGCGGCCGCGCGCGCCCTCGGTCTCACCCAGCCCACGCTCAGCCGACAGGTTTCGGGGCTCGAGAGAGAGCTCGGGGTAACGCTGTTCGAGCGCGGGCGCCGCTCGATGGAACTCACGGAGTCGGGGCTCGCGCTGCTGGAGCACGTGCGGGCAATGGGCGACGCGGCCACGCGAGTGTCGCTGGCGGCCACGGGCCGCTCGGAGCTCATCGACGGACACGTCAGCATCACGGCCACCGAGCAGTTCGCGATCCACTACCTCCCGGGAGCCATTGAGCGCATACGCGATCGAGCACCGGGCATCGAGATCGAGATCATCCCGGCCAACGCTTCACTGGACCTCATCCGTCGCGAGGCAGACATCGCAGTCCGCCACGCGCGGCCCGAACACGGTGACCTCATCGCCAAACGCATCGGCGGGGAGACGGCCCACCTTTTCGGAGCCACGCATTACCTGGAGCGGATCGGCCGCCCGAGCTCACCGGCGGATCTGGCCAGCGCAGACTTCATCGGCTTCGAACACCAGGGGCGACTGGTCGAGATGTACAACGCGATGGGTATCCCCGTTACCCGTGACCACTTCAAGATCTACAGCGCCAGTGGCAGCGTCATCCTTGCGCTCGTCGAGCGCGGGCTCGGCCTCGGGTTCGTCACGCGCGACATCGCGGCGACGCGGCCGGTTCTCGAAGAGGCGTTGCCGTCACTGCCGCCGGTCGAGGTGCCGGTGTGGCTGGTGACTCATCGAGAGTTGCACACGAGCCGGCGCATCCGGCTCGTGTTCGATACCATCGCGGAATTCGTATCGGAGAACTAAGGTCAGGGCACGCGGATAACGGACGGGACGGGCCGTATCTCTCACCGGGAGTTAGTCATGCGCCGGATCGTCTTTCCCGTCAGCCTGTTCATCGCGCCGTAGCGCTGCCGGCCTTCGCCGGCGAAGACAAGGCCGTTCATCTTCGCCTGTCCTCGAGCGCTGTGATCGGGAAGCCATTCCAGCCTATCTGGAAGCTTCATCGCCGATGAATCGACGTCTGTACGAGCGCCACGGATTCGGGGTGACGGAGGAGTTCCGCTTTGCTGAGGATGGGCCACCATTGTGGCGGATGTGGCGGGCACCAAAGCCGGTGCATGTGTGAGAAGGCAGATCGTTGGCCGATCTCTTCCATGCCGCGGCCGTCAATGACGCGCATTGTGGGTATATGGTCCGGTGACTCTTGTCGGCGCCGATCCCGGTGTGATGAACTGCCAGCGTGAAAACGGGCGTCCGAATCTTCTGGCTGCTGACCGGTCTTGCATCGGTGGTCATCGGCGCCGTCGGCGTGGTCTTGCCGTTGTTACCCACGACACCGTTCCTGCTGATCGCCGCCTTCGCGTTCGCCCGCTCCTCGGCGCGGTTGGACCGCTGGTTGCGCGGTCATCCTTCCTTCGGCAGTCTGATCGAAAACTGGGACCGCGAGGGCAGCATTGACCGCAGGACGAAACGGATCGCTCTAGTTGTCCTGTTGCTGACACCGGTGGCCAGCTGGTTTATCGGTGCTCCGTCATGGGTCATCATCGTGCAGATCGTGGTCCTGAGCGGGGCGGCGTTATTCATCCTGACCCGCCCGTCGCCGTCTGCAGTCCATCGTAAGTGATCATGAAAGCACTATTCCCAGCCGTCGTGGCCCTCAGTCTCGTCCTGCTCGGTGCCCATTATCTGCGCTACGGCAACGTCTTCGGTCTTGCGCTATCGCTGGCACTCATCGGCCTCATCTTCGTGCGCGCTGCCTGGGCGGCGCGCGTCATCCAGGCGGCCCTCGTTCTGGGCGCGATCGAATGGGCCCATACCCTTTATGAACTGATGCAGATACGTATGGCGCAAGGCGCCCCCACGGCGCGGATGGCGGCCATTATGGGAACCGTCATCGTCGTCACGCTCGCCTCGGCGCTGGTGTTCCAGACGCAGACGATGAAGCGGATGTACGGGTTGGAGCCCGGCCGCCCGGCCCGCGCAGGAAATGAAGAGGAGCACGAATGAGAAACCGTGACGAGCTTCGACGCAACGAACGCACGGTCGATGCCGGCGTAGCCGACGACGCGCGGCTTCGCTTCATTGGCGAGATCCGCACGCCCTGGCCCGATCGGGACTCGTGCCCGCGGCAGGGCAGTTTCGACGGACCCGAGTGCCGCCTGGTCGTCGTGCCGATCTGGCGACCCGCCCTCGAAGGGCTGGAAGCCAACGAGAAGCTCGAGGTGCTCTACTGGCTCGATCGCAGCCGGCGAGACCTCGTTGCCCAGAGTCCCCGGGACGATGGCCGGACCGTGGGTACCTTCGCGCTGCGCTCGCCCAACCGGCCCAATCCCATCGGCACGTCGCTGGTGCGGCTGGTCGGGATCGAGGACGGGGTGGTGACGGTGCGCGGTCTCGACTGCGTCGACGGCACGCCGCTGCTCGATATCAAGCCGCACTGCTGCCCGCATGGCGGCAAGGCAGGATGAGGCCGGCCCCGGATACCGCGCGCCTCGCGTTTGTCCTGACTCTGCTTGCCGTCGGGACCGCCGGTGCCGACGATGAGATATTCGACGTCATCGAGCTGACTGACGTCGGCCGCGTCGTTACCGCGGATGTGGCGGACTTTGACGGCGATGGCAGCAAGGATCTGATGCTCGTGACACTCGACGGGATGCCCCCCGACGAGGTCCGCAGCATTCACGTGCATCGTCAGACACGGGCCGGTCAGTTCTCGCCGTCTCCCGATCTGAGCGTCATCCTCCCGCCGG
>Ga0102941_1000229_pt1 | contig 24945 bp, 23 predicted proteins | sample SalPonR2_C_D2_MG_FD_79281 | JGI IMG/M metagenome (GOLD analysis project Ga0102941, IMG submission 79281) | Salt pond soil microbial communities from South San Francisco under conditions of wetland restoration - Salt Pond MetaG R2_C_D2_MG | ecosystem: Environmental > Aquatic > Marine > Intertidal... | reverse complement strand
GTCAGCCAGGCGCGGCCGGGCATCGCGGCCACCATCACGCCGCAGCACATGATGCTCAACCGCAACGCGCTGTTCGCCGGCGGACTGCGGCCGCACCACTATTGCCTCCCCGTGCTCAAGGCCGAGCGTCACCGTGAAGCGGTCTGCGCGGCCGCCACCAGCGGCGACGCCCGTTTCTTCCTCGGCACCGACAGCGCCCCCCACAGCCGCAGCAGCAAGGAATCCTCCTGCGGCTGCGCCGGGATCTTTTCCGCCCCGGTCGGAATCGAGGTGTATGCGGAGGTCTTCGAGGCCGCCGGCCGGCTGGACCGGCTGGAGGCCTTCGCCAGCGAATACGGCGCGCGCTTCTACGGCCTGCCGCTCAACGACGACACGATCACGCTCGAAAAGCGCAACTGGCGGCCGCCCGCGGAGTACGTGGCCGGCGATGAGCGCATCGTGCCGTTCCGCTCGGGCGAGACCGTGGCCTGGAGCCTCGTGCAGGCCGCTTCGTGAGCGAACGCTTCACGATGCCGGAGGCGGACGCGATGCCGCAACTGATGGCGGCGCGCTTCCGCGGCTTCCTCCCCGTCGTGGTCGACGTCGAGACGGGGGGATTCAATCCGCGCACGGATGCGTTGCTGGAAGTCGCGGCGGTGCTGATCGAGTTGCGCCCGGACGGCCTGTTCGTCCCGGGCGAGACCTGGCGCTACCACGTGAAGCCTTTCGAGGGCGCGAACATGGAACCCGCCTCACTGGAGGTCAACGGCATCGATCCGCATCATCCACTGCGCCCGGCGTTGCCGGAGCACGACGCCCTGCAGCGGATCTTCCGCGAGGTGCGCACCGCGGTGCGAGCGCACGACTGCACACGCGCGATCCTGGTCGGCCACAACGCCTTCTTCGACCTGCAGTTCCTGAATGCCGCGGTCGAGCGCACCGGGATCAAGCGCAATCCCTTCCACCCTTTCTCGAGTTTCGACACCGCGACGCTGGGCGGCATCGCCTACGGCCAGACGGTCCTGTCGCGGATCGTAGATGCAGCCGGTCTCACTTGGGACAGCAGTTCCGCGCACTCGGCAGCCTACGACGCCCACATCACGGCCGAGGTGTTCTGCGCGATCGTCAATCAGTTTCGCGGCATCTACGAAGAGACAAAAAAAGGGCACCGTCCCTAGAACGGTGCCCTCGGGGCGCCGTGCCCCGTGTCCTGCCAGGCGACCTCAGGCGGCCGCAGTGGCCTCGTCGAGCAGCTTCTTCAGCTCGCCCGAGTGATACATCTCGACGACGATGTCGCATCCGCCGATCAGTTCGCCCTTGACGTACAGCTGCGGGTAGGTAGGCCAGTTCGAGTAGGTCTTCAGGCCTTCCCGAACCTCGGGGTCCTCGAAAATATTGAACGCGGCGAACTCGGTCCCGCAGGCCCGCAACGCCGCCGCCACCTGTGCGGAAAAACCGCATTGCGGAAAATCGGGATTCCCCTTCATGAACAGCAACACGGGGTGAGACGCAAGCGTCTTGCTAATCCGCTCGTTGACATCTTCCATCAGCATCCTCTCCTCGTTGATTATCGTATTCGATTCACGCGCCCGGCTTACTCCGCCGGCTTGCGCACGACCTTGATTTCGTTCCGCACAGACTTGACGCCCTCGACCGAAGCCGCGAGTCGCTCCGCCTGTTCCCGCGGCAGGCTGGTGCTCACCTCGCCGCGCAGGGTCACTACGCCCTCGTAGGTATCAACGTTGATCGCCAGGCCGTCCACGTACTTGTCGGTGATCAGGCGCGACTTCACGGTCGTCGTGATTCGCCCGTCGCTCGCGATCACGCCGGGCTCGCGCTCATCCTTGCCGACGTAATAACCGCCTACAGCCGCTCCGCCGACCACGGCGGGCACGCAGGCGACCAGCGCCATCGCAGCCGACAATACGACCAGAACCGCTGCCGCTTTCATGGCGAGGGACTCCTTACCGACGTCAGGCGAAATTCTTCGCGACGAATTCCCAGTTGACGAGCTGCCAGAAAGCCTCCAGGTACTTCGGCCGCGCGTTGCGGTAGTCGATGTAGTAGGCGTGCTCCCAGACGTCGCAGGTCAACAGCGGCTTGTCGTCGCCGGTCACCGGCGTTTCCGCGTTGCCGGTCTGCACGATCGCGAGCTTGCCGTCGGGCTTCTTCACCAGCCACGCCCAGCCGGAGCCGAACAGGGTGACGGCCTTGTCGGCAAACTGCTTGTGAAAATCGTCGAAGGAGCCAAAGGTCTCGTCGATGGCCGCGGCGAGCGCCCCGCCCGGCCGGCCGCCGCCGTTCGGCGAGAGGCAATGCCAGTAAAAGGTGTGGTTCCAGACCTGGGCTGCGTTGTTGAACATCCCGCCGGAACTGCGGCGCACGATCTCCTCGAGCGAAGCGTCGGCGAATTCCGTGCCCTCGATCAGTCCGTTGAGCTTTTCGACGTAAGTGTTGTGATGCTTGCCATAGTGATACTCGAGCGTCTCGCGGGAGATGTGCGGCTCGAGCGCATCCATGGCGTACGGCAGTTCGGGCAGGGTATGCGCCATTGCGGGCTCCTCCATAAGATCGGTTGACTGCTTTTTTCCGGGGCCTGAGCCCGGAACGGTGACGCGGAAGTATAACAGAGCCCCCCGCGCCCCACGGCGAGAGAGCGGCCGTCCGGGCGGCAAGATATACTGCCGCCGCGCTTCGCGAGGAACCGGCATGCCGACGCCCCCACTGCCCCAGGACATCTATTCCACGGTCGCGCTGGCGCTGGCCGAGGACGTCGGCGCGGGCGACGTCACCGCGGACCTGGTACCTGGGGACGGCCATGCGCGTGCGGTGGTCATCTGTCGCGAAGCCGCCGTGCTGTGCGGCCGCGCCTGGTTCGACGCGGTGTACGCGAGGCTCGACGAAGCCGTCCGCATCGAGTGGTGCGCCGAGGACGGGGCGCACATCGCCGCGGACACGGTGGTCTGCCGGCTCGAGGGCCCGGCGCGACCCCTGCTGACCGGCGAGCGCACCGCCCTGAACTTCCTCCAGTCGCTGTCGGGCACCGCGACGGTCGCCCGCCGTTACGCCGATGCCGTCGCCGGCACCGGATGCCGGGTGCTCGACACGCGCAAGACCCTGCCCGGGCTGCGCGCCGCGCAGAAATACGCCGTGGCCTGTGGCGGCGCGACGAACCACCGGAACGGACTCTACGACGCCCTGCTGATCAAGGAGAATCACATCCTGGCGGCTGGTGGCATCGGCGCGGCGCTCGCCGCGGCCCGTCGGATCCACCCCGAGCTCGTTGTCGAGATCGAAGTGGAATCGCTGCCGGAACTGCAGGAGGCGCTGGACGGCGGGGCCGACGTCGTGATGCTCGACAACTTCGCGCTGGACGGGTTGCGCGAGGCCGTGGCCATCCTGCGACGGCGGCCCGACTGTCGCACGCGCCTCGAAGCCTCGGGCAACGTGGAACTCGAGGGAATCCGGCAGATCGCCGCCACCGGGGTGGACTTCATATCCGTCGGCGCACTCACCAAGCACCTGCGCGCCATCGACCTGTCGATGCGATTTCAGCTCGATTTGCCGCTTCGCGGCTGAAGCGGCGGCTGTTGCGGCGCACTAGGAAGAACGCCTCGATCAGGTGCGGCGTTCAGCACAATACTCGACTGAATACATGAGCTTGCCACGCCGGCGCAGCGCTTCATCGAGCGTATTTTGCGCTGCAAAAGCCTGAATCCCAACGATCGTTTGAAACGAATGCTCTATTTCCTTGCCGGACTGCGATTCCGTGGGTTATAAGCGGATGATGCATCGCGGCAGCCGTGTCGCACAGGTCCTTGCGGGCCGAGCCACCCAAGGCGGAGGAAATTATGTCTGGAATCATCTGGCTTCCGATCATCATCGTCGCATTCGGCGTCCTGGCCTACCGGCGCAGCCCCCTGGCGACCTGGACCGGTGTCGCAGCCGTCCTGCTGCTCGGCGTGCAGTTGACCGGCGGCGGGCTGAGCCTGCTGCCCTGGATCGTGCTGGGCGCCGTTGGCGTGCTGCTGAACGTCAAGAGCCTGCGCCGCAGCGTGCTCGGCAAGCCGATCATGAAATGGTTCAAGTCAGTGCTCCCGCCGATGTCCTCCACCGAGAAGGACGCGATCGACGCAGGCACCGTGTGGTGGGATGCCGAGCTGTTCAGTGGGCGACCCAACTGGAACACCCTGTTGCGCACGCCGCGCGCCGAGCTGACCGACGAGGAGAAAGCGTTCCTCGAGGGTCCGGTGGAAGAGCTCTGCCGCATGCTCGACGACTGGAAGATCAACCACGAGCTCGACGACCTGCCGCCCGAAGTGTGGTCCTTCCTCGGTAAGCATCGCTTCTTCGCGATGATCATTCCCAAGGAATACGGCGGGCTCGACTTCTCCGCGCGCGCGCAGTCCGAAGTCGTGATGAAGATCGCCAGCCGCAGCGGCGCGGCGGCCGTCACCGTCATGGTGCCGAACTCGCTGGGCCCCGGCGAACTGCTCATGCACTACGGCACGCAGGAACAGAAGCAGCATTTCCTTCCCCGGCTCTCGCGCGGCGAGGAAATCCCCGCCTTCGCCCTCACCGGCCCGTGGGCGGGTTCGGACGCCGGCTCCATGCCGGACGCAGGCGTCGTCTGCAAGGGCGAATACAAGGGCAAGGAAGTGCTCGGCTTTCGCGTCAACTGGGCGAAGCGCTACATCACGCTCGGCCCCGTCGCCACGATCCTGGGTCTTGCCTTCAAGGCGCAGGATCCGGACGGATTGCTGGGACAGCAAAAGGACCTCGGCATCACCTGCGCCCTGATCCCGACCGACACCCCCGGCGTCGAGATCGGCCTGCGGCACGACCCCGGCGGCGCCTTCATGAACGGCCCCAACACCGGCACCGACGTCTTCGTACCGATGGAATGGATCATCGGCGGCCAGGCCCAGGTCGGCAACGGCTGGAAGATGCTCATGGACTGCCTGTCGGTGGGCCGTGCCATCTCCCTGCCGGCGCTCGGCACGGCGGGCGGCAAGGCGGCCGCGCGCATGACGGGCGCCTATGCCCGCGTGCGCCGCCAGTTCAAGATTCCGATCGGGCGCTTCGAGGGCATCGAGGAACCGCTCGCCCGGATCGGCGGCGTCACCTACCGCATGGATGCCGCGCGGGTGCTCACGGCCACGGCGCTGGATCTCGGCGGCAAGCCGTCCGTGCTCTCGGCGATCCTCAAGTACAACAACACCGAAGGCATGCGCCAGGCGATCAACGACGCCATGGACGTGCATGCCGGGCGCGCGGTCTGTCTTGGACCGAGCAACTACCTGGCGCAGACCTACCAGACGGTCCCGGTGGCGATCACCGTCGAGGGTGCCAACATCCTCACGCGCAGCATGATCATCTTCGGCCAGGGCGCGATCCGCTGCCATCCGTACGTGCTCAAGGAGATGCTCGCCGCGGCCGACCCCGATGAGCAGGCCGGGCTGAAGGCCTTCGACGACGCCTTTTTCGCGCACGTCGGTTTCACCATCAGCAACCTCGTTCGCTCGCTCGTGCTCGCCGTGACCGGCGGGCGCATCGCGCCGGCGCCGGATCTCGGTCCCACCTCCGCCTACGCGACGCGGCTCACGCGGATGAGCGCCTCGTTCGCGCTGCTCGCGGACATCGCCATGCTCACGCTGGGCGGCGACCTGAAGCGGCGGGAGAAGATCTCCGGACGCTTCGCCGACATTCTCAGCCACCTCTACATGGCTTCGGCGGTCCTGAAGCGCTTCGAGGACGACGGCCGGCCGGAGGAAGACCTGCCGATCGTGCGCTGGGCGCTGGACGACTCGCTGGCGATCATCGAGGAGCGCCTCGACGGCATCCTGCGCAATTTCCCCGTCGCCGGGGTCGGCCCGCTGCTGCGGCCCTTCGTGCTGCCGCTGGGACGCCGCTTCCGCGGTGCCTCAGACCAGCTCGGCCACAACGTCGCGAAGCTGTTGCTCAGCCCCTCGGCCACGCGCGACCGCCTCACCGACGGCCTGTTCCTCCAGCGCAGTGAAGAGGATCCCATGGGACTCATGGAACTGGCACTGGAGAAAGTCATCGCCGGCGAACCCGTCGAGCGCAAGCTCGCCAAGGCCTTCGGTGCGAGCGTCAACACGGTGAACATGGACGCGGTGCTCGAAAAGGGTGTCGCCGAGGGCGTCATCGATGCGGCGGAAGCCGAGCTCGTGCGCGAAGCCATGGACATCACGACGCGCGCCATCGCCGTGGACGATTTCCCCGGCGTCGAGAAGAAGGACAAGAGCGCCGGCCAGGAGGCCGCTTAAAGCACCTGAGAGCTGAGCGTCGCCGCGCGCTTTCGCGCGCGGCGACGCTCGCCGGTTCAGCGCATGACCGGCATGCCGAACAGCAGCAGGTGGCCGCCGCCGAAGGCGAGCCACCACCACGCCAGGCCGCCCACGGCCAACGCCACGCCATCCCAGGCCAGCGCCGGAGACTTCACGGTCGGCGCCACCGGCGGCCGACGGGCCGACGCATCGTAGAGGACCACCAGCGACCAGAGCAGGAAGCTGCCGAACAGCAGCAGGTCGGCCAGGCGCCCGTTGACGAGGAGATGCGACGCGGCCCAGACCACGGTCGCGATCAGCATGGGATGCTTGACCTTGGTGCGCAGCTTGCCCGGCACGTAAGTGGCGACCAGCAGCACCAGCGCCGGCAGCATCAGCAGGGACACGGCCATCCGCACCATGGGCGCATCCATCGCCCACAGCTGCGGACTCGTGAAACGAATCTCCGCATATCCCATCACCATGATGACGAAACCCACCAGGGCGACCAGGGCGTAAACGCCCTTCCAGCCCCAGGTGCCCATCCTGTTCATCATCGCGGTGCGATAATCCGGCGCGACCACCCGCACGAGGTGGACGCCGAAAAAGATCGCCAGGCCGACAATCAGCATCGTCATGTTGCTTCCCCGGAGTGGATTGATACCGGGAAGCTTAGCAGGCGGTTCGCACCCGTGGCGCGGGGGAAATCAGCGGATCTCGCGGACGGAGAATTCCGGGTCCATGATGCGACGGGGCTCGTCGACCCCGTAACCCTGGGCGTAGTCCACGCCCATGCCGCGCAACATGGTGATGAGTTCCTTGTTCTCGACGAACTCTGCAATCGTCTGCTTGCCGGTGAGGTGGCCGATCTCGTTGATCGAGCGGACCATCTCGCGGTCGATCGGGTCGTGCAGGATTTCCTTCACGAAACTGCCGTCGATCTTCAGGAAATCCACCGGGAAGTGTTTCAGGTAACCGAAGGAGGACAGCCCGGTGCCGAAATCGTCCAGCGCGAAGCGACAGCCCAGTTCCTTCAGGGAATTGATGAAGCGGTTGGCCTGCGAATAGCTGGCGATCGCGGCGGTCTCCGTGATCTCGAAGCAGATCTTGCTGGCGTCCAGGCCGCTGCGCTCGAACTGCTCGATCACGAAGGGCAGGAACTTGTCGTCGCACAGGCTCTGGCCCGACAGGTTGATCGAGCACATCACGAGGCGCTCGCGCTCGTCGGCCTCGGACACCAGCCAGCGGAACGCATTCGCAATCACCCAGCGGTCGATGCTGGGCGTGATGCCGTAGCGTTCCGCGGCGTTGATGAAGATGTCGGGGGCGATGATCTGGCCCTGCTCGTCGCGCATGCGCAGCAACAGCTCGTAGTGCGCGCCCGTCGACTGGCCCTGCAGCGGCATGATCGACTGGCGGAACAGCTCGAAACGAGATTCCTCCAGCGCGTTGTTGATACGCGCGGCCCACTGCATCTCGCGGCGCCGGCGCATCAGGTCGATATCGTTTTCCTGCCAGGTCTGCACGCGGTTGCGGCCCGACTCCTTGGCGGCTGCGCAGGCGCTGTCGGCGGCGGTCAGGAGCTCCGCGACGCTGGCGGATTCCGGCGCGATGGGCACCACGCCGACGCAGGCGCCGAGCCTGAAGCTGCGGTCTTCCCAGACGAAGCGGAAATCCTGCACGGCCTTGAGCAGCGATTCGGCGGTCTCGATGGCCTCGTCCAGCGTGCAGTTCTCGAGCAGCACGCCGAATTCGTCGCCGCCGAGCCTCGCCAGCGTGTCGCGCCAGCGAATCTTCGACTTGAGCAGGGCGCCGAGCTGGCCGAGCAACGCATCGCCGGCCATGTGGCCGCAGGAATCGTTGATGATCTTGAACTGGTCGAGATCCATGTAGCAGAGCGCGTACTGGGCCTCGCGGGCCCGGCCCATCTTCAGCGCCCGCTCGAGTCGCGCCTCGAACTCGCGGCGATTCACCAGGCCGGTGAGCATGTCGTGACTGGCGTGATAGGACAGCCGCCGATTGAGCTCGCGCGCCTCGCTGACATCGTGGAACACGAGCACGCCGCCGATGACCTGGCCAACGTCGTTGCGGATCGGCGCCGCGCAGCTCTCCACGTAAAGCTCGTTGCCGTCGCGCCGGATCAGCAGCGTCGGGCGCATGGACTTGTAGAGCCGGTCGCGCCGAATGGCCACGGACAGCGGATTCTCCATCGGTTCGCAGGTTTCCTCGTGGAAACTGCGGAAGATCTCGTCGACACCGCGGCCGGAAGCATCGTCTAGGCTCCAGCCCGTGAGTTCCTGTGCGACCGGGTTCAGGTACTCGATACGGCAGTCGGAGTCGGTGGTGATGACGCCATCACCGATCGACTGCAGGGTGATCTGTGCGTTCTGCTTCTCCCGGAACAAAGCTTCCTCGTAAAGCTTCTGGTCCGTGATGTCGAGTTCCACGCCGACCAGGCGCAGCATCCGGCCTTCCTCGTCCACCATCGCCTTGGCGCGGCTCATCACCCAGCGCCAGTCGCCGGAACGGTGGCGCATGCGGTGGACGCTCTCGAACAGCTCGCTCTTGCCATCCAGGTGATCGCGGATCTTGCCCTGTACGCGGACCATGTCGTCCGGATGCACCAGCTGTCGCCAGTCGGGCATGTCCTCGTCCGGCTCTTCCTCGCCGTAGCCCATCATGATCTTCCAGCGGGGCGAGAAACGGATCGCGTTGGTTTCGACGTCGAAATCCCAGATGCCGTCGTTCGAGGCGTATCGCGTTAGCTCTTCGCGCTCGTGGATATCGCCGAGCTCCCGGCCGAGTTTCAGGCGCGTCAGTGCGGCGGACAAGCTCGCGCCGACCAGCTTCAGCAGCAGGTAGACATCGACGTGCCAGCTGTCGACCGGCCGCGCCGACAACACGCCGAGCACCCCCCCGAGCCGGCCGTTGATGTCGAGGCCGGCAAACAGCGACGCGCCGGCACCCATTTCGTTCAGCAGCCTGGTCTCGCCCAGCAGCGCGGGCGAAAGCCGGCGCGCATCGAGAATTTCCACCAGGCGCATATGGCCCAGCTTGCTTTTCAGCCAGTCCACGTCCTCGAGGCGGGTTCCCGCGAGGCGCTCCGGACGACATCCGGCGAGCACGGTAGAGGCATGACTGACACGGTCGAAAGCGAGCAGGTCGTCAGTCAACAATGCAAAACAGACGGAATCTGCGCCGATGGCTTCGCGGATCACTTCGAGCGAATCGCTGAGCGTCTTTTCGGCGTTTTCGGGCTCGAGATTGAGCAGGTCCACCGCCACCTTGGTGATAGCGGGGTTGAGGCCTACACGGGACGGGGCCGCCCGGGACCTGCGCAAGGCCGTCCCCAGATCAGCGCTGATCCGGGATACCGCTTCGGGCGATGGTTCTTCGCTCATGCAGAATCCAAATGCAGGGCCTTAAGTAGCGTCTGTAAGTCATTGTTCCTAGCGTACTCTTTTCGCATAGGCATTCTGGACATCATCGCTGAAGATTACAAGACCACTCAGGAATGCTGCAGGAACCGCGTCACACTTGCCGGGTGGAAATCGCCAGCGCGGATAACTACGCTGAAATCGAGTGCAGCAGGAAGTGAGAAGCGCAATGAAGAATGTCTGGGTGGTCGTCGCTTCAAGCAGCAAATGCCGGATATTTACGCAGGAAAAACACAATGGTCCCCTGCAGCAACTGGAGCAACTCGAGAACAGCGAAGCCGAGACCCCCGCCCGCGAGATAAACACGGACCGTCCCGGCCGCGCCTTCGACAGCGCAGGCCAGGGCCGGCACGCCATGGGTCACAGCGTCGATCCGGTCGAGCAGGAGACCATACGGTTCGCCAAGAAAGTGGCGACGACGATCGAAAACGGCCGCAAGCAGGACGCGTTCGACAGGCTCGTGCTGGTCTCGGATCCGAGCTTCCTCGGCCACCTCCGCCCGGCGCTGTCCTCCGCCACCCACCAGCGTGTCAGCACCGAAATCGCCAAGAACCTGGCCGATGCGGACCCTGAAGCCGTGCGCGCGGCGCTGCCTTACAGGATCTGAGCAGCGGCCCCGCGCCGTTCAGTGCAATTCGCAATCCGGCGGCGCGCTCTGCTCCTCGCCGCCGAGGGCGAGATTGACCGCCTCACCGATGCAGTGCGGGCAAATCGTCATGTAGACGCCCTGGTCATCCACGCTGATCTCGAACGTGACCGAGTGCTCGCCGACAAAGATGTCGAGCTGGCCCTGGTCCTGGAGATCCTTGATAGCCTCGGCGATATCCTTCCAGCGTTTCATCTGTCGGCTCCCCGAACGTCTGTTGCCCGGGCCGAGATTACTCGACCTTCACCACCTTGATCTCGAAATGCAGCACTTCGCCCGCCAGCGGGTGATTGAGATCGACGACGGCACTGTCCTCTTTCACTTCCTTCACCATGGCATGGATCGGCTCGCCCTGGGCGCCCTGTCCTACGAGCCTCGCGCCTTCATGACGCGCATCTTCCGGGATGATGTCGAGAGGCACCGTCTGGATCCCCTCGGGCTGGACCGGGCCGTAGCCCTCTTCGGGCTCCAGGGTCACTTCGCGGGTCTCCTCCGCCTTCATCCCGAGGAGCTTCTCCTCGAGCGCAGGCAGGATCTGCTTCTCTCCTTGCACGTAGACCAGCGGCTCGCCGCCGACATTGGTGTCCGCGGTGGAACCGTCAGCGAGCTTGAGGGTGTATTCGATGCTGACGGTGCTGCCGTCCTGGATCACTGTGTCATCCTCCTGCGCCTGCGCGGGCGCTACAAAATTGAAAACAAAACTCACGGCCGCAAGCGCGGCGACAACGGCGTTGCGCAAAGCCTTTCCTCCGGGGGAGTGCGTATTGGGGTCTCCCCAGCGTAGCACATACTGCAAGCCGCCCCCCGGCTAGGGGCGAACCTGGCCTGAACCTGAGACTCGGTAATTGAAGCTGGTCAGCTGCTCGGCGCCCACCGGGCCCCGCGCATGGATCCGTCCGGTCGAGATCCCGATCTCCGCGCCCATGCCGAATTCCCCGCCGTCCGCGAACTGCGTCGAGGCGTTGTGCACCACGATGGCGCTGTCCACCTCGGCGAGGAATCGCGCTGCGGCTGCAGCGTTCGCGGTCACGATGGATTCCGTGTGGCCGGAGCCGTAGGTGTTGATATGCCGTACCGCGGCGTCCAGATCGTCGACGACACGGACGGAAATCACCGCGTCGAGGTACTCGGTCTGCCAGTCGGCCTCGGTGGCGGGTGTGACCCGCGGGTCCGCCTCGCGAGTCGCCGCATCGCCGCGCACCGCGCAGCCCCCCTCGAGCAGCGCGGTCACGAGGGGACGGAGATGCGTCGCCGCGCAACCCCGATCCACCAGCAGGGTCTCCGCCGCGCCGCAGATACCGGTGCGGCGCAGCTTCGAGTTCAGCACGATCGCCCGCGCCATCTCGAGATCGGCGCCACGCTCGACGAACACATGGCAGATGCCTTCGAGGTGGCCGATGACAGGGACGCGCGCATCGCGCTGCACCCGTTCGATCAGGCTGCGTCCGCCGCGCGGCACGACGACGTCGACGCAGCCCCCGAGGCCGCCGAGCATCTGCCCCACAGCGGCGCGGCTTCGGCTGGGCACCATCTGAATCGCCTCGCGCGGCAGCCCGGCATCGGACAACGCATCGGCGAGGCAGCCGTGAATCGCTTCGCTGGAAGCGAAGCTTTCCGAGCCGCCGCGCAGGATGACGGCGTTACCGGCCTTCAGGCACAGGGCGCCGGCATCCGCGGTGACGTTCGGCCGGCTCTCGTAGATGATGCCGATCACACCGAGCGGCACACTCACGCGCCGGATCGCCAGCCCGTTCGGTCGGGTCCACTCGGCCAGCACCCGGCCGAGCGGATCGGGCAGGGCCCTGATGCCCTCGATGCCGCGCGCCATGGCGGCCACGCGGTCCGCGTCCAGTGCCAGGCGGTCCAGCAACGCACCCGACAGGCCGCGCGCGGCAGCGCGTTCCATGTCCTTTGCATTGGCGGCGAGGATTCCCCGGGCACGCTCACGGATGATGCGGGCCGCACTCTCGAGGGCGGCGTCGCGGGCCTTGCCGGGTGCACGGGCGAGACTTGCGGTGGCCGCACGCGCCTGCCGGCCGAGCGCGGTCATCATGCGCTCGATGTCGGCTTCGCCTTCGCGCGCCATCAGGTCAACCATGCGGACTCACCATCGCCATGTCATTCCGGTGCACCAGTTCCTCGCGCCCACGATAGCCGAGCACGGCTTCGATTGCATGGCTGCGCAGGCCGATGATCCGGGCCGCATCGGCAGAATCGTAAGCCGACAGGCCGTGCGCCAGGATCTGATCCCCGAGATCGCGGATCAACACCGCGTCGCCGCGCCGGAAATCGCCGCTGACGCGCACCACGCCCGCCGGCAACAGGCTCTTGCCGGCCGCCAGCGCCGCGGCAGCGCCGTCGTCGACCACGATCTCGCCGCGCGGCTGCAGCGAGCCGGCGATCCATTGCTTGCGGACCCGGGCGGGGCTGGCGGAGGCGATGAACCAGGTGCAGGGCGCACCTGCCTCGAGGGCGCGCACGGGATTGAGGACGCGGCCCGAGGCGATCGCCATGTGGCATCCGGCGGACAGGGCGATCCGTCCGGCCGCCACCTTCGTCGTCATGCCGCCGGAACCGAACTCGGTGGCGGCAGCGCCGGCCATGGCCTCGATGTCCGGTGTCACGGCACGGACCTCGTGGAGCCGCTCGGCGGCCGGCACGCGCGCCGGATCCGCCGTGTAGAGTCCGTCCACATCGGACAGCAGCAGCAGGCAATCTGCGCTGATCATCTGCGCGACGCGCGCGGCGAGACGATCGTTGTCGCCGTAGCGGATCTCTTCGGTCGCCACCGTGTCGTTCTCGTTGATCACCGGCACCGCTCCGAGCGACAACAGGGTCTCCAGCGTGCCACGCGCATTGAGGTAGCGGCGCCGCTCCTCGGTGTCGCCGAGCGTCAGCAGGATCTGCGCCACCGGGATTTCGTAACCCGCCAGAGCGGACTGCCAGGCATGTGCGAGGCGGATCTGCCCCGCCGCGGCCGCCGCCTGGCTTTCCTCCAGCCGCAACGACCCACTGCGAAGGCCGAGATGCCGCCGCCCCAGGGCGATCGCACCGGAGGACACCACGAGCACTTCCTGGCCGCGTCGCCGCAGCGCCGCGATGTCGCTCACGAGGCTGTCGAACCACGCGGTGTCGAGTCGCCCGCTGTCGCGCTCGACGAGCAGCGCCGAGCCGATCTTGATCACGATCCGGCGGGCGGACGCTACGCGTTGTTCAGTCGGCTGTCGGAGTTCGGATTCCATGGCTGCGGAGAGCATGACGGCAGCCGGGCACCATGTGAAGCCCACCGTTCGCTCGCCATGCCTCCCCTAGCCGGCCGCCAGGCTCAGTACCGGCACGGGTACGCGCGCCGCACGGTCCAGCGCCTGGCCCAGATCTTCCGCCAGGTCGTCGGCATCCTCGATGCCGATCGACAGGCGCAACAGGCTGTCACCGATTCCCGCCTCGAGCCGGGCGGCCGCGTCCATGGCCGCATGTGTCATCGAGGCCGGATGGGCCACGAGGCTCTCCACGCCGCCGAGGGACTCCGCGAGGAAGAAGTGCGCCAGGCCGTCGAGGAACGCTTCGACGGCCGCCACTCCACCGCGCAACTCGAAGCTCACCATGCCGCCGAAACCGCGCTGCTGGCGACGCGCGATGGCATGCCCCGGATGACTCTCCAGGCCCGGGTAATGCACCTTCGCGACCGCCGCGTGAGCGCTCAGCAACTCCACCAGCACCGCGGCGTTCTCCGCATGCGCCCGCAGCCGCGCCGGCAGCGTGCGCACCCCGCGCAGCGTGAGGAAACTGTCGAACGGCGCCCCCGTGAGGCCCATGCAGTTCGCCCACCAGTCGAGCTGCTCGTGCAACTCCCCGGTACGCGCCACCACCGCGCCGCCGACCACGTCGCTGTGACCGTTCAGGTACTTGGTCGTGGAATGCAGGACGATGTCCGCGCCGTGCGCCAACGGAGTCTGCCAGCCGGGCGACAGGAAGGTGTTGTCGGCCACGAACAGCGTGCCGGCCTTGCTGCACAGCGCCGCGACGGCGTCGAGATCGGTGATCCGCAACAGCGGATTGCTGGGCGTTTCGACCAGCACCATGCGCGGTCGCGCTTCGAAGGCCCCGGCCACCGCCTGCGGATCGGACTGGTCGACGAACGCGAGCCGGAATTGACCGCGGGCCGCCAGCGAGGACAACAGACGATGGGTGCCGCCATAACAATCGTGCGGCGCCAGCAGGAGATCATCCTTGTTCAGCAGCTGGCAAACCAGGGCGATCGCCGCCATGCCCGAGCAGGTCACGACGCTGCCGGCGCCGCCTTCGAGTCCGGCCAGCGCTTCGCCGAGCGCATCGCGCGTCGGGTTGCCCGAACGGGTGTAATCGTAGCGACGCTTCTTGTCGAAGCCGGCGAAGGTGAAGTTCGAACTGAGGTGGATCGGCGCGACGACGGCGCCATGCTCGGCGTCGCGGCCGAGCCCGGTGCGTACGGCGCGCGTCGCCGTTGCGGGTATTTTCATTCCAGGTTCTCCATGTTGCTCTTTGAATTCGCGTCGTTCAGGGCCCGGGTGACCCTGCGGAGAACGCCGGTAAAGGAATCGCCTGTACTCCTGCCCCCTCACCTGGCAGGCGGAGCCGTGCGGCAACCCATCTCCCGGTGACCGCCTCGGTTTAGACCGAGGCGCTCTCCGCAGGACTTGGCACCAGTGCGGAACATGTTCCGCAGGTTGCCCCGGCATCGTCGGGCCTGTCCCTCCGCCGGTCTCGATGAGTTCTGTAGCTGCTGTTTGTCGTCTTGTGTCGTCTTTTTCCTCTGGTGCGTAGCGCGCGCGTCGATCGCTCAGGCGATGGCGCGGCGGACCACGGTGTCGTCGTCCAGTGCAGCGGCGATGGTCGCCGCCATGTCGCGGGTCGTGACCGGGGGCGTGCCCGGCGCCACGAGGTCGGCAGTGCCGATTCCCCGCGCGACCGTCTCCCAGGTCGCGCGCTCGACGGCGGCCGCCTCGACCTCGAGACCGAGCGAATGCCGCAGCAGCATCGCGGCGCTGAGGATCGCGCCGCAGGGATTGGCGATTCCGCGGCCGGCGATATCCGGCGCCGAACCGTGGATAGGCTCGTAGAGGCCGGGGCCTGAGTCAGCCAGTGAGGCCGACGGCAGCATGCCGATGGAACCGGTGATGACCGACGCCTCGTCGGTGAGAATGTCGCCGAACATGTTTTCGGTCACGACGACGTCGAAGCGCGCCGGCTGCTGGATCAGTTGCATCGCCGCGGCATCCACCAGGGCATGCTCCAGGCGGATCGCGGGGAATTCGTCCCTGGCGACGCGCGTGGCCGTCTCACGCCAGAGGCGCGAAGTCTCCAGCACATTGGCCTTGTCGACGGAGGTCACGTGACCGCCGCGGTCGCTTGCGAGGCGGCACGCGAGGCGGAACACGCGCTCGATTTCCTCGCGCGAATAACAGCACAGGTCCGAAGCCGACTCGGCGGAGCGCGCCTTGTCGCCGAAATAGATGCCGCCGGTGAGTTCGCGGACGAACAGGATATCGACCCCGGCGAGCAGGCGTTCCTTCAAGGGCGAGGCGGCGTACAGGGCCGGATGCGTGGCCACCGGGCGCAGGTTGGCGAACACGCCCATTGCGCGGCGCAGCTCGAGCAGGCCCTGCTCGGGGCGCACTTTCGCGGCGGGGTCGGACCACTGCGGCCCGCCGACCGCACCGAGCAGCACGCCGTTGGCCGACAGGCAGGCGGACACGGTCTCGGCCGGCAGCGGCGTGCCGTGGGCATCGATGGCGCAACCGCCGATGGCGCCCTCGCGGAACTCGAAATGGTGGCCGAAGCGCCGCGCCACGGCGTCGAGCACGGCGCGGGCACCCGCGACGACTTCCGGACCGACGCCATCCCCGGGCAGCAGCGTGATCATGCCCGACATGCGCGTGCCTCCTCGAAGCGAGCGATATCGGCCTCGCGGCTGATCAGCCAGCCGAGCGGATCGACCCCGTGGAGCATGCAGTGGCGGGCAAAGGGTTCCACCTCGAAAGAGACGGCTTCGCCGGTCGGCAACTGCAGCTCGCAGCTGCGCAGGTCGATGCCGAGCTCCGCGCCGGGATTGGCCAGCAGCCAGGCGTGGCTGTCGCCGTCGAGCTCGATCGCCAGCAGACCGTTGCGCAGGGCATTGCTCCTGAAGATATCGGCGATGCCCGTGCTGATCACGACGCGGAAACCGTAATCCAGCAAGGCCCACGGCGCGTGTTCCCGGGACGAGCCGCAGCCGAAATTGTGCCCGGCGACGAGAATCTTTGCGCCGGCCGTGGCGGGATGATTCAGCACGAAATCGGTGCGTGGCTGGTTCTCGGCGTCGCGTCGCCAGTCCGCGAACAGGTGCCGGCCGAGGCCGCTGCGCTGGGTCGTGGTGAGGAAGCGTGCCGGGATGATCTGGTCGGTATCGACATTCTCCACCGGCAGCACGGCGGTACGGGATCGCAGCATGGAAAACGGTTCGATCATGCGATGCGCCTTTCTCTGTCGTCCAGCGTGCGCGGGTCCGCGACGGCTCCCGCGACGGCGGAGGCGGCGGCAGTCGCCGGGCTGGCGAGCAGGGTACGCGCGCCCTGGCCCTGGCGGCCCTCGAAATTGCGGTTGCTGGTGCTGACGACGTACTGGCCGGCGCCGGCGCGATCGCCGTTCATGGCAATGCACAGCGAACAGCCGGATTGGTGCCATTCCGCGCCTGCCTCGATGAACACCGCGTCAAGCCCCTCGGCCTCCGCCAGCAGCCGCGTCTCCTGGCTGCCGGGGACCACCAGCGCACGCACGCCGCGCGCCACGCGCCGGCCGCGCAACACCGCGGCCGCCTCGCGCAGGTCGCTGAGACGTGAATTCGTACAGCTGCCGATGAACACGACGTCGATCGGCCGGCCGGCGATCGGCGTGCCCGCGCGCAGCCCCATATACTCCAGCGCCTTGCGATGTCCGGCCCCGGCCGGCTCAGGAATGATCCCGCCAATCGGCATCACCATGCCGGGATCGGTGCCCCAGGTGATCTGCGGTTCGAGTGCACTCACGTCCACCGTGACCCGCTTGTCGTAGCGCGCGCCGGGATCCGAGGCGAGGCCGCGCCAGTCGGCCACTGCCCGGTCCCACGCTTCGCCGGCCGGCGCCATCGGGCGTCCGGCGAGATACTCGAAAGTCGTGTCGTCCGGCGCGACCATCCCGGCGCGCGCGCCGGCCTCGATGGCCATGTTGCAGAGGGTCATGCGCTCGTCCATCGACATCGCCGTCACGGCGGCGCCACGGAATTCCATGACGTGCCCGGTGCCGCCGCCGACGCCGACCTTGCCGATCACCGCCAGGATGACGTCCTTGGCCGTGACGCCCGGCGGACGACGGCCCGCGAGTTCGACGAGAAATGTCTTCGGGCGCCGCTGCAGGATGCACTGGGTCGCCAGCACGTGGCCCACTTCCGTCGTGCCGATGCCGAATGCCAGCGCGCCGAAGGCGCCGTGGGTGGTGGTGTGGCTGTCACCGCAGACGATGGTCATGCCGGGCTGGGTGGCACCCTGCTCCGGACCGATGACGTGCACGATCCCCCGTCGGCGGCTGTTGACGCCGAACAGCCGCACGCCCGAGCGCCCGCAGTTGTCGCCGAGCATCCGCACTTGGTGGCGCGCAGCCGGATCCATGTCGCCGAGGCCGGCGCTCCAGCTGTTCGCATCCGTCGGCACGGAGTGATCGACCGTCGCGAGCGTGCGCTCGGGCCGGCGCAATTTCAGGCCGCGCTCACGCAGCACCGTGAAGGCCTGCGGCGAGGTCACCTCGTGGACCAGGTGAAGATCGACGTACAGCACGGCCGGCGTGTCGGTCGTCTCGGCCACGACGACATGGCGGTCCCAGACCTTCTGGAAGAGCGTGCGCGGCGCTACATCGACTTCCGCCGTCATACCGCCACCGACGCCACCGGCGTGTCCATCGTGGTCGTCAGCGGCTGCAACCAGCCCCACTCGTCGCGGGTCTTGCCCGAGAACAGGCCGAAGAAACGATCTTGCATGACTTCGGTGACCGGGCCGCGGGAACCCGTGCCGATCTGGATGCGATCCACCGAGCGGATCGGCGTCACCTCGGCGGCCGTCCCCGAGAAGAACAGCTCGTCGGCGAAATAAAGCATCTCGCGCGGTATCGGCTGCTCGTCCACCTCGAAGCCGGCGGCGCGTGCCAGCGTGATCACGGTGTCGCGCGTGATCCCAGCGAGAATCGAACAGGCGGCGGGCGGCGTGTAAATCTTGCCGTCCTTCACCACGAACAGGTTCTCCCCCGCGCCCTCGCCCACCATGCCGTCCGTGGTCAGGCCGATGCCCTCGGCGTAGCCGTTGCGTTTCGCCTCCATGCTGATCAGCTGGCTGGAAAGGTAGCCGCCCGCGGCCTTGGCGCCCGCCGGAATCGTGTTGGGCGCCACGCGCTGCCATGACGAGACGCAGACATCCACGCCGTTGCGCAGACCCTCGGCGCCGAGGTAGGCACCCCACTGGATGGCGGCGATCGCCACTTCGACCGGCGAGCCGGCCGGCGCGGTCAGACCGAGCCCCGCAAAACCGCGAAACACCACGGGGCGGATGTAGGCGCCGTTGTCGAGGTCGTTGGCGAGCACCGCTTCGTTGCAGGCCGCTTCTATCTCAGCGGGGGAATAAGGAATATCGATGTGATACAGCTTGGCGGAATTGAACAGCCGTGTGATGTGCTCACGCAGGCGGAACGATCTCGATCCCTCCGGCGTCTTGTAGACGCGCACACCCTCGAATACGGAAGAGCCGTAATGCAACGCATGGGACAACACGTGGGTGGTGGCATTTTCGCCGGGAACCAGCCTGCCGTTCTGCCAGATGTAGCGGGGAAACTGAGACGCCACTTGAATACTCCGTTGGCTGAGCCAATCGTTATGGATAGATGCTTCAGGCCGCCGCGTCGGCGCCCTGGCGGGCGCAGATCCGGTTCACGGCCTGCAGGACAGCCAGCGCACTGGCCTGGATGATATCGGTGTCGAAGCCCTTGCCCTGCCAGACGCGCCCGCCGTGCGCGATGGTGACGACGGCTTCGCCCTGGGCGTCCTCGCCCACCGTCACGTTGCGGATATCGAAGCTTTTCAGCTCGGCTTCGATGCCCGTCGCACGTTCGATGGCGCGGAACGCGGCCTCTACCGGCCCGTCTCCGCTGGCACCTTCACGGCAGGCCGTGCCATCGACATGTTGCAATTCGACTTCCGCCGAGGCGCGCGCACCGTCACCCGAGCGGATCCGCAACGCCTTCAGCGACCAGGGACCGTGGCCGGTTTCGTCCGAGCGCAGCACAAGGGCTTCGATGTCGGCGTCGAAGATTTCCTTCTTGCGGTCCGCCAGGGTCTTGAATGCGATGAAGGCCCGGTCGAGCTCTGTCTCGTCCAGCGCCAGGCCGAGCGCCTCGACACGGCTGCGGAAGGCATGCCGGCCGCTGTGCTTGCCCAGCACCAGCCGGCTGCCGCCGAGGCCCACGTCTTCCGGGCGCATGATCTCGTAGGTTTCCTGGTTGCGCAGCATGCCGTGCTGGTGGATCCCCGCCTCGTGGGCGAAAGCATTCTCCCCTACCACTGCCTTATTGCGCGGCACGGCGACACCCGTGACGGCCGCCACCAGGCGGCTCGTGGCCGCAAGCCGGCGCGTGTCGATACCGGTGCGCACCGGCATGCGATCCGCCCGCGTCCGCACCGCCATCACGACTTCCTCGAGTGCGCAGTTGCCAGCGCGCTCGCCGATGCCGTTGATGGTGCACTCCACCTGCCGGGCGCCGGCCTGTACGGCGGCGAGGCTGTTGGCCACCGCCATGCCGAGGTCATCATGACAGTGCACGCTGATCACGGCACGCTCGATGCCGCTGACGTTCTCACGCAGGTAGGCGATGCGCTCCGCGAACTCGGCCGGCACCGTGTAGCCCACCGTGTCGGGAATGTTCACCGTGGTCGCACCGGCATCGATCACCGCCGCGATCACGTCAGCCAGGTATTCCGGTTCGGTGCGCGCCGCATCCTCGGCCGAGAACTCGACGTCCGGGCACAAGGCCCGGGCCACGCGCACGCCTTCGACGGCACGCCGCAGCACCTCGTCACGACTCAGCCCCAGCTTGAACTGGCGATGGATCGGGCTGGTGGCGATGAACACGTGAAGCCGAGCGCGCTCCGCCTCCTGCAGTGCCTGCCAGGCGCGCTCGATGTCCTTGCCGCCGCAGCGCGCCAGGCCGCAGATGGTCGGTCCCCGCACCGTGCGGGCCACCATCCTGACCGACTCGAAGTCGCCGTCCGAGGCCGCCGGGAAGCCCGCCTCGATGACGTCCACTCCCAGTTCCGCAAGCGCGCGGGCGACCCGCACCTTCTCTCGATCGGTCATGCTGCAACCCGGCGCCTGCTCGCCGTCGCGCAGCGTGGTGTCGAATACGATCAGCCGATCAATGTCAGTATCCATAGGACAGCTCGCCGATCGGGAAGTACGGCATTGCCTGCGGCTCGTGCTGCGGACGCTCGCCCGCCAGCGCGCTCAGCAGTGTCGCGGCATCGATGTTGCCGCCCGTCAGCACCACGCCGACCCGCTGGCCGAGGAAGGACTCGCCGTGCCGGATCGCGGCAGCCAGCGCCGCGGCGGCCGCGCCCTCCGCCATCTGGTGGATGGTCTCCGCATAGGCGCGGATGGCGCCCTGGATCTCCCGCTCGGACACCAGCACCATGCCGTCCAGCAGCGGCCGCATGATTTCCAGTGTCGTGTCCACCGGCACGCGCACGGCGAGGCCGTCGGCCAGGGTCTCGGTGGCGGCGAAGGGATGGTACTCGCCGGTGTGCCAGGCATGGTGCATGGCCGGGGCGTTCTCCGCCGACACGCCGATCACGCGGGTGCGCGGGCTGAGCTGGCTCATCACCACGGACATGCCCGCGGCGATGCTGCCGCCGCCCACCGGGACGAACACGGCGTCCAGTTCTCCGCCGGCCTGTTCGAGCATCTCCAGCGCAATGGTGCCCACGCCTGCGACCAGGTCGAGGTCGCGGGCCGGATGCACCAGGCGCGAGCCGGTGCGCGCGGCGTACTCTTCCGCGGCCATCATCGCCGCGTCGAAATCGTGCCCGACCTCGATGACGTGCGCGCCCATCGCCGCCATGGCGGCGTTCTTGTCCGGGTTGTTGCCGCGCGGGACAAAGATCGTGCAGCGCGCGCCGTGCAGGCGCGAGGCCTGGGCGATGGACTGGCCGTGGTTGCCGCGCGTGGCCGTCACGAGACCCAGCGCACGATCCTCCGCCGACATCCGCGCCAGCAGGTTCAATCCGCCCCTGATCTTGAACGAACCGATGCCCTGCGTGTTCTCCAGCTTGACGAACACTTCGCAGCCGACCCGGCTGTTGAGCAGGGGATGGGTCACCAGCGGCGTGGGTGCGAGGTGCTCGCGCACCACGAGCATGGCCTGCTGGACGTCGTCCAGCGTGACCGGCAATGCGCGGGCCTCCGCCCGCGCGGGTACGGCAGACAAGGGGGTCTCCCGCGGCGTGTCGCCCTCGAGGTTGTCGAGGGCAAGGGATCCGTTGGTCAACATGCGACGCTCTCCTTCAATACGGGCCGCGGCTCGGCAGCCGTCAGACAGGCGACGCTGTGCACGTCGTAGAGTTTTTCGATCTGTTTCGCCAGCGTCTCGATGGAGCGACCCGCCGAGCTCACGTGCATCGTGATCTCGACCCGCTGGGCCGCCTCGTCGGCGAGCGCGTTCATTTCCGTCACCGAGAAGCCGCGGCGCTCAATGAGTCCCAACAGCCGAATGATCGCGCCTTCGACTTTGTGAATGGTCATTCGCAGCGTGTGGTTCATGCGCTCAACTCCTCCATCATGACGTCATTGCTCTGGCCCGGCGGCACCAGCGGCCAGACATTGCTCTTCGGATCGATACAGACATGGGCCAGCAGCGGCCCCTCGGTTTCCACCAGGCGGCGGATCGCACCGTCGACCTCGTCGCGGCGGGTAATGCGGAAGCCCGGGACGCCGAAGGACTTCGCGACCTCGACGAAATCCGGGTTGTCCGACAGGTCGACCTCGCTGTAGCGCTCCTGGTGGAACAGCTGCTGCCACTGCCGGACCATGCCCAGCGACGAGTTGTCCACCAGCAGGATCTTCAGGTCGAGGCCGTAACGCTTGATAGTCGCCAGTTCCTGGATGTTCATCATGATCGAGCCGTCCCCGGAGACCGTCACCACGCGCGCGCCGGGGCGCGCCAGGCAGGCGCCGATGCCGGCAGGCACGCCGTAGCCCATGGTGCCCAGTCCCGCGCTGGTCAGGTGCTGCTCGGGGCGGTCGAAGTGGCAGTGCTGCGCCACCCACATCTGGTGCTGGCCGACATCGCAGGCGATGGTCACGTCCGGCGCGGCGTCGGTCAGGCGACGCAACATGTCCGGCACGTAGATGTAGTCACCGGGCGCGTCGTAGCGCCAGGCATGTTCTGCTTTACGTTCCGCGCACCAGCGGCGCCACGGCTCGATCGACAACTCGGTGGGCATGGCGGCCAGCGACTCGAGCAGGTCGCCCAGCAGGCCGGCATCCGCATGGCGCAGCTTGTTGATCTCGCTGGGATCCGCATCCATGTGGATCACCTTCGCCTTGGGCGCGAAGCCGTCCAGCCGCCCGGTGGCGCGATCGTCGAAGCGCGCGCCGATGCAGATCAGCAGGTCGGACTCCTGGATCGCCTGGTTGGCCGCGCGGTTGCCGTGCATGCCCAGCATGCCGAGGAAGTTCTCGTCGCGCGTCGGCACCGAGCCCAGTCCCTTCAGCGTCAGGACCACCGGGATGTTGCTGGCGCGGGCGTAGGCGCGGAAGGCGTCCACGGCCCCGGCCATGGGGATGCCGCCGCCGCCGTAGAGCACCGGCCGCTTGGCGTTCCGGATCAGCTCGCGCGCGATCTCCAGCTGCGCGGGATCCGGCGAGTCGTGCTGACTGCGGCGCATTTCGAAGATCGGTGTGGCGCCGGGGACGGCGTTGGAGATGTCCTTGGGCAGATCGACCAGCACCGGGCCGGGACGGCCCTCGGCCGCGATCTGGAAGGCCTGGGCGATAGTGCGCGGAATATCCTCGGCGCGCCGAATGATGAAGCTGTGCTTGACGATCGGCATCGTGATGCCGAAGACGTCGACCTCCTGGAAGGCGTCGGTGCCCATCACGACGGTCGGCACCTGCCCGGTGATGACGACCAGCGGCACGGAGTCCATGAAAGCGTTGGCGATGCCGGTCACCAGGTTGGTGGCGCCGGGGCCGGAGGTCGCCATGCAGACCGCGGGACGCCCTGTGACCCGGGCGTAGGCGTCGGCGGCCAGCGCCGCGCCCTGCTCGTGGCGTGCGAGGATGTGCTTGATCGGCGAATTCAGCAGAGCATCGTAGACCGGCATGATGGCGCCGCCCGGATAGCCGAAAATGTGCTCGACACCCTGTTGTTCAAGGGCGCGGACCACCAGTTCTGCGCCCTTGCTGCTCATGCCGCGGCCTGCTTGTCCGACTTCAGCCAGGACATCCGCGCACGCAGCTCGCGACCGACTTTCTCCACCGGGTGGTTCAGGTCGGCCGACAGCATGGCATTGTAATTCGGCAGGCCGGCCTCGTGCTCGGCCTTCCATTCGCGAGCGAAGGTGCCATCGCGGATCTCGCCCAGTACTTCGCGCATGCGCTCCCGGGTCTCCTCGTTGACGATCCGGGGGCCGCGGCTGAGGTCGCCGTACTTCGCCGTGTCGCTGACGAACTGGTGCATCTTCGCCATGCCGCCCTCGTGCAGCAGGTCGACGATCAGTTTCAGCTCGTGCATGCATTCGAAATACGCGACTTCGGGCTGGTAACCGGCTTCCACGAGGGTCTCGAAACCCTGCACCACCAGTTCCGTCACGCCGCCGCACAACACCGCCTGTTCGCCGAACAGGTCGGTCTCGGTCTCCTCGGCGAAAGTCGTCTCCAGCACGCCGCCGCGCGTGCCGCCGATGCCGTGCGCGTAGGCCAGGCACCGTGCCTTTGCGCGCCCCGTGGCGTCCTGGGCCACCGCCATGAGGCAGGGCACGCCGCGGCCTTCCTCGAACTGGCGACGCACCAGCGCCCCGGGGCCCTTGGGCGCCACGAGGATCACGTCGATGCTGTCCGGCGCCTTGATCGAGCCGTAATGGACGTTGAAGCCATGCGCGAACAAGGCCGCCGCGCCGGGCTTGATGCTGGACTCGATGGCGCGCCAGACCGCGGGCGCGGCCATGTCCGGCACCAGCACCGCGACGATATCGGCGCCTTCGGCCGCCTGGGCCGGCGACATCACCCGCAGGCCGTCGGCCTCCGCCTTCTGCCAGCTGGCGCCGCCGGGCCGCAGACCGACGGTCACGTCGAAACCGCTGTCTTTCAGGTTCAGTGCATGGGCGCGGCCCTGGCTGCCATAGCCGATGACGGCGACATGGGACACCCCGGCATTCCCCGGCTCGACATCCGATTCGACGTAGATCTTCATATTCATTGCCTTTTGTCTGGTCCTTAAAGCGAAAAACCCCGCAGCCTTTCGGTTGCGGGGTTCTATGGTTCGGTTGTTTGCTGCTGCTTCGCCT